>JAEEGL015285653.1_pt1 | contig 50445 bp, 69 predicted proteins | sample 9134231 | NCBI WGS metagenome assembly JAEEGL01 (sample SAMN16246548, study PRJNA631951) | gut metagenome | biome: gut microbiome; feature: rumen; material: fiber-attached | host: Bos | place: Iran: Karaj | collected 2018-10 | reverse complement strand
TACGCTGAGCCTCGTTAGCGGCCGTTGCCGCCCCAAAAATCGCATTAGCAAATTTTTTCACAAATAATACCTAATTTTGATTTTACATATTTTTAATGGTATAATAAAAGAAAAAAGGAGTTATAATGAAAAATATAACTTATGATTGGAATGAAGAGACTGGATAGGCCGTCTGTACAATCATTGATAAAGATAAAGTCTATCAAGGCTTTGCTTGGTGTCGTGAAGAAGACCAAGATATGAAGAGTCAAAAAACTGGACTCACAATTGCCGAATACCGCGCTCGTATTGCTTAGTCAAAAGGTATTCGTGATAATGAAATTAAACCAGGGCTTGCCGCATTAAAGCAAGCTAAATTTGCTATGAATTAGAGTAAAAAATATTTTAATGCAAATTCATATGAATATAGAATGTTAGAATAGCAAATTGCTAATTATGAAAAAGATTTAATATTTATAAATAATATGATTAGCTTGCATAAAGCAAGACTAAATGAATATATGCAAAATAAAGCATAGTTCTACGACAAAATAAGAAGGAATCGCGCTAAAAAAGGCCAAAATTAAATAAAAATTCTCTTTTATTTTTCATACTTCATAGGAATTAAAAAAATAGAAAGGAGAACCGAATGAAGAAAAAATCACCTTTATACTTTTTTTTATTTGGTATATTATTCTATGAAATAATATTTCCTATATTGTCAAATGTAGTAGAAATTATCAATGGTTTTTGTCAATTAATTATTGGTAAACAAGCAGTACAAATGACAAAATACAATGAAGCAATCGCCAAATATAAGGAGAGTTTAAATAAAGAGCCTGAGCAAACCTCTGTTATCGGTTTCTCAATACCTTCTTATAGCGACGATGAAGAAGAAGAGGATGACGAATGAAAAATTATTATGTTTTTGACACCAGTAGTTTAATACTTGAAGCTTACACTTTATTTGAGGATTATAGCAATATTATAATTCCATCAGTATGTTTAACCGAATTAGAAAATATAAAAACATCTGCTGACAAAGATCCAGAAGTAAAGCAAGCAGTAAGATTTTTACTTGATTTGTTAGAAGATAATTCTGATAAATTTGAAATACACGTTTTCAGAAATGATATGTTAAAACCAGCAAGAGAAAAGGATTTAGAAATTAACAATGATATAAAAATTCTAATGACTGCGGTTGATTATGATAATACTCGGCATCCTGATGAAACTATTTTTGTTACCAACGATTTAAGTTTAAAACGTATTGCTAATGAATTCTTTGGAAATGATTCAATCATTTCTGTCGAAGTAAATGATGGAAATTATGTTGGTTATCTTGAATTAAAATTATCAGATGCTGACATGGTATTATTTTATTCTAACCAAAGCAATAACTGTTATGGATTAAATATTAACGAATATTTAATTATAAGAGATTTAAATGGAGTGATTGTTGATAGACTATGTTGGACAGGTGAAGGTTATAGACAACTTAAATATTTCGACTTCCCTTCTAAACATTTTGGCAAAAAGATGAAAGCATATGCTGGTGATATTTATCAAGCACTTGCTGTAGATAGTCTATTTCAAAATAAAATAACAATGTTAACTGGGCCGGCAGGTTCCGGCAAAACTTATCTTTCTCTTGGATATTTATTTTATAAACTTGAAAAAGGTGAAATAGATAAAATCATAATTTTTTGTAATACAGTAGCAACTAAAAATTCTGCTAAATTAGGATTCTATCCAGGATCAAGAGATGAAAAACTTCTTGATTCATAGATAGGTAATTTATTAATAAGTAAAATAGGTAGTAGAATAGAAGTTGAACGTCTTATGGAAGATGAAACTCTTACATTATTGCCGTTAAGTGATATTCGTGGATATGATACAAGCGGTATGAAAGCTGGTGTATATATATCTGAAGCATAGAATTTAGATATAAATATGATGAAATTAGCTTTATAGAGAATAGGAGAAGATTCCATATGCATTATTGATGGTGACACTGATGCTCAAGTAGATCTACCGATGTATGCAGATTTTTATAATGGAATGAAAAGAGCTTCTAAAGTTTTTAGAGGTGAAAGTATTTACGGACAAGTAAAATTACAAAAAATTCATAGATCTGAAATAGCAAATATTGCTAATAAAATGTGAGTTAGGAGAAATCCTAACTCTTTTTTGATAAAAAGGAGGATAAAAATTATGGCATTAACTGGAAAAGATAATGAACAAAAAATCTGGAATTATTTAATGACACATTTTAAAAATAAATATGGTGTTGCTGGATTAATGGGAAATATTAAAGCAGAAAGTGCTTTAAGTCCTATTAATTTACAAGATTCTTTTGAACCAAAACTTGGTTTTAATGATCAATCATATACAAACGCAATAGATAATGGAACATATACTAATTTTGTTCATGATAGTGCAGGATATGGATTAGCACAATGGACTTTTTGGAGTCGTAAAAAAGCATTATTAGATTTTGCAAGATCTAAAAAAGCTTCTATTGGTGACTTAGAAATGCAACTTGAATTTCTTGTAAAAGAATTACAAGGATATACAGAAGTATATAATGCTATTAAAAATGGTAAATCAATAAAAGAAGTATCTAATATTGTTTTATTTAAATATGAAGCACCTGGAAATCAAGGAACAAGTGTTCAAAATACTCGCGCTAAATATGGACAAGAAATTTTTGATAGACAAGCAAATAATACTCAACAACCAGTTAATCTTAATCAAGATTTTGTTACAGAATTATCAAAATCTAAATATGCAAAATATTTGACATCTACTTCAACACATTATATTTCCAATAGTGGAAGTGATGAAAATAGTCGCGCCACTGGTGGTAAAGCTGGAGATCAAACTGGTAATGAATGGGTAATGAGAGGTTGGTATAATCGTCCTTGGAACTGTGTTCTTCGTTATCCTGATGCCGATGTTTCTATTAAAATTGCTGAATTAGCTTGTGCCGCAGCTCTTAATGATAAAATTGGATATGATCAAAATGAAAGATATACATATTGGCAACTGTTAGTAAAAGCTAATTTCCACCCAGAAAATATTACTACTGCTTGTGAAGCAGATTGTAGTGCTGGAGTTATTGCTAATGTTAAAGCTGTTGGTGGTTTAAAAGGTATTTCTAAATTAAAAAATATTAGTGCTACATATACTGGAAATATGAGACAATCTTTTAAGGATGCAGGTTTCCAAGTTTTAACAGATGCAAAATATACTAATAGTACTCAATATTTACTACCTGGAGATATTCTTTTAAATGATCTTCATCATACAGCTACTAATGTAACTATTGGATATGCTGTTCGTAATAGTACTGTAACTGTAGCACCAGGTAATACTCCTGATGTAAATAATGGAGTATTAAAAATTAATTCTAAAGGCTCTGCTGTAAAGAAAATGCAAGAAATGCTAATTGCTTGTGGATTTGATTGTGGTAAATGGGGCGCTGATGGAGAATTTGGTTTAGCTACTATGAATGCTCTTCGTGAATTCCAAACTAAAGCTGGACTTGTTGTTGATGGAGTTTATGGTTTAAAATCTCAAGAAGCTTTAGAAAAAGCATATGCAGAGATGAAAAAAAATAAAAACTTTTCACCATATATGGTAAAAGTTATTGCAACTGCATTAAATATTAGATAGAAACCAGATAAAACAAGTCCTATTGTCGGAGTTATTACTGATAAAGGATGTTATACTATTGTTGCTCAAGATGGCACTTGGGGTAAATTAAAATCTGGTATGGGATGGATTTCACTAAATTATACTAAAAAAATAAAATCGTAAATATCAATTTAAAAGTTAACCACATATGGTGAATATAAATATAAAAAAGAACTATTAAATTGATTCAAATAATGGGGAGATATTTATATCTCCCCATTTATTTTTTCTAAAAAATTTGTTATAATATATTTAAGAAAAAAAGGAAGTAAAAAATAATGACAGATAATGAAAGAATTAAAAAAGTAGAAATAACAGCAGATAGATATAAAGCACTTATTGCCGCAGAACATGAACTAAATGCTCTTCGTTATGGCGGAGTTGATAATTGGGAATGGTGTTGGACTGCATATAATGATTATATTCAAGAATATGTAGATAACCATCCATTATTTTTAGGACATATTGGACATACAGATTATGTATTAGATGATATTTGGTTCAACACTATCGCAGAATATGAAACAGATATGCTATTAGAATTAATAGCTGAAGAAGAGGCTTCTACACCTTGACTTTGATTAAAAATAATGGTATAATCCCTATAGGGATTAAGGGAAAGAATCCTTCAAAAACCCTTAAGCAAAAGAGGCCGAAGAAGCCTCTTTTTTGATTTTTTACAAATTTTATGATATAATATTCATATAGGAATAAAAAGTTTACAATTTTAAAAGGAAAAAATATGAATGGATACTAATAATTTAAGTTACGGTATAGAAGCTATACAACATCTTGAAGGAACTGAAGCCATTCGAAAAGTGCCAGGTATGTATATCGGCAGCACTGGAATAGAGGGCGTAAAACAAATCGTTCTTGAAATTATATCTAACGCTGTTGATGAATATCTGAATGGTTATTGTACAAGTTGTAGTGTAATTGTCGGAGAAGATGATGACTTTGATATTATTGATGATGGTCGAGGTGTCCCATTCGGCAAACAACCTGATGGCACAGAAACATTAGTAAATACTTTTACACAACTTCATACTGGTGCAAAGTTTGATAATGAAGGAAATGCTGGATATAATACATCTGGAGGTATGCATGGAGTCGGCGCAAAAGCCACAAATGCTCTTTCATTCTTTTTTAATGTCTCATCTGTAAGAGATGGAAAGAATTGTATTGCTTGTTTTAAGCAAGGGCAATTACTAGGAGATGTATTAGTTAGAGACTGGCCTAAAGATAATAAATATCAGCACGGCACTAGAATTCAGTTTTTACCAGATGAAGAAATATTTAAAGAAGGAATAACTCTTGATTATAATGATTTAAAAAATACATTAAAAGAGCTATCTTATCTTTCTCCTGGACTTACATTTCATTTTAAATATAAAGATAAACCTTCAGAAGATATTGCTTCTCAAAATGGTCTTGTAGATTATATAAAAGATTTAAATAAAAATAAAACTGTTCTTACTTCCATTTTTTATGCTGAAAAAATGGAAGATAAAATCGGAGTTAAAATTGCTATGGATTATACTGATTCATACTCCGATACTTATAAGTTATATACAAATTCAATTCCTAATACGAGTGGCACACATCTTACTGGTTTTAGAACTGCATTAACTCAAAGTATTAATGAGTATGCAAGAGCAAAGAATTTCCTTAAAGATAAAGATGGGAATTTAACTGGTGAAGAACTTAAAGAAGGACTAACTTTGATTTTAAGTTTTGTAATGCCAGAACCAGTATATTCTGGACAGACCAAAGGCGTTCTTTCCAGTAGTGAAGCAAGAACTATGGTTCAACGTTTAACTGCTCAAGAACTTAAAGTCTGGTTTGAATCTCACCCCAATGATGCTAAAGCAATTATTGATAAAGCATTATTAGCACGAACCGCTCGTGAAAAAGCTAAGAAAGCAAAAGAAACTGTAAGAAAGCAAGATGTCAAAAAGAGGGCCGTTTTACCTGGAACTTTAGCCGATGCAAGTTCTAAAGATAGGAAAGAATGTGAAGTATTTATTGTTGAAGGTAAATCAGCTGCCGGTTCAACTAAAGAAGCAAGAAATAGAACAACTCAAGCTGTTTTGCCTGTTCGAGGAAAAATACTTAATACATTAAAAGTTGATTTACATAAAGCGTTAGGAAATGCTGAAATAAGTGCAATGATTGATGCTTTTGGATTGGAGATAAAAGATGGGAAAGTTATCGTAGATGAATCAAAACTCAGATATGGAAAAATTATCATCACCGCTGATGCGGATGTAGATGGCTCTCATATCCGTGTGCTCTTTCTCACATTTATTTGGAAATTTGCTCCAGAACTTATCGAAAAAGGATATATCTACGCCGCAGTTCCCCCTCTCTATAAGATCACTACAGGCACTTCATTCAGGTATCTTAAAGACGATGCAGAGCTTGAGCAGTTTAGAAAAACAACTAAACGAAATTTTGAATTAGGAAGAATGAAAGGTCTTGGTGAAATGGATCCTAGCGAGATGGCTGAAACAGTAATGAATCCAGAAACAAGGACTCTTAAACAAATTACAATGGATGATATGACTGAAGTCTCAAAAGTTTTTAATGATTTAATGGGATCTTCTGTTACCCCCCGTAAGAAATTTATTGAAGAAAATGCTTGGAGGGCAAATATTGATGTCTAATGAAGAAAATAACACTCAGATTTTAGATGGTGTTACTCTTTCAACCTTCCATCCAAAAGAAGGAGAAACAATTTTTATAACAGTAGATACGGATAAAATTGATTTATATCTTGCTCAATCAATTTTTGAAGTTGTAAAAACTGCTTTTCCATCATTTAGTATTGTATTAAAACTTGATGGAACTACTATAGAATCTCTGATGGAGGACGATTTGAAATGATATTTTACGTTGATGGTGCCTGTAGCGGCAATGGATCAACTTATGCTATGGGCGGCTTCGGCGTAGTTGGTTTGATTGATAATATAGGAATATATTATTATGCTATAGGTTGCAAAGAAACTACAAATAATCGTGAAGAATTAAAAGCTATTCTTCATGTACTTTAGAGATTTGGTTTAGAAGATTGTCCAGTTGTTTATAGTGATAGTGCATATGCAGTAAATACTTTAACAAATTGGATGTTTAGATGGGCTAATAATGATTGGATTAAATCTGATGGTAAAAAACCAGAAAATTTAGATTTAATTCAAGAATATTATTCTTTATGGGAAAAAGGATTAAGAATAGATTTAAGAAAAGTTAAAGGTCATAATGGCAATTATTGGAATGAAGTTGCTGATGAAATGGCTAAAAGAGCAAAAGATAAACAAATAGAAATAATGCAAAAAATGAATAGAATAAAATAAGGAGATTTATATGGAAAATATAATTCAAACTCCTATAATTGATGAAGTAACTCAAAGTTTTTTAGATTATAGTGTTAGTGTAATTACTGATCGAGCATTACCTAGTGCTGAAGATGGTTTAAAACCAGTAGCAAGACGTATTTTATGGGATATGTTTGATAAAGGCTATACTAATAATAAAAAGTTTGTTAAGTGTGCGCAGCCGGTTGGAGATACAATGGGCAGATTCCATCCGCATGGAGATTCCAGTATATATGGAGCTTTAGTATGGTTATCTCAGCCTTGGAATATGCGTTATCCATTAATTGATTTTCATGGCAATAATGGAAGTCGAGATGGTGATGAACCGGCGGCTTATAGATATACAGAATGTAAGCTTTCTAAAATTGGTGAAGAAATGCTTGCAGATATTAAAAAGAAAACAGTAGATTGGGTAAATGCTTATACTGATGAAGAACAAGAACCAGTATATTTGCCAGGTAAATTGCCTAATCTTTTAATTAATGGTACAACTGGTATTGCTGTTGGAATGGCATGTAGTTTTGCTCCACATAATCTTAATGAAGTGATGGATGCAGCTATTCATGTAATTGATAATCCAGATTGTACTATAAAGGATTTGTTAAATTATATAACTGGTCCAGATTTTCCTACAGGAGGTTTATTAATAAATAAAAATGAACTCTTTGACGCTTATGCTACGGGAAAAGGACGTGCTAGAGTACGTGCAGAATATAACATCGAATCTTCCAGAATGGGAGATAAAATTGTATTTTACAGCATTCCTTATAAGGTATCCAAAGAAAAACTTATCGTGGATATTGATCAGTTATGCGAATCCGGAGAAATTAACGGTATTACGGCAATTAGAGATGAAACTAATAGCCAAGGTGTACGCTTTGTCATCGAATTGGGAAAAGGAGTCTCTGCCGAACCGATTATTGCGAAGTTATATAAAAAGACGCAACTTGAAGATACATATTCATACAATAACGTTGCGCTCGTGGATAAAAAGCCTCGCCTCTTAAATCTTAAACAACTTCTTGAAAATTATATAGAACATCAAAAAGATGTTCTTATAAGAAAAAGTATGTTTGAGCTTCAAAAAGCACAAGAGCGGGCACATATTTTATTAGGTTTATTAAAAGCACTTGAAGATATTGATAATATTATTCAAATGATTAAAAAATCTGAAAGTGCGGCTAAAGCTAAAGAAGCATTAGTTGCTAAATATAGATTTAGTGAACCTCAAGTTAAAGCTATTCTTGATATGAAATTAGCCAAGTTAGCAAACCTTGAGCAAATAGAAATTCAGAATGAATATAATGAAAAGCTTTCTGAAATGGAAAAGCTTGCTCTGATATGTCAAAATCCAAACCCAGAGTTAAAAAAACTTTTTGAAGAATTAAAAAAGAAATATGGCGATGCTCGTAAAACAACTATTACATATATTGAACCTCCAAAAGAAGAAGAAGTATATGTTGAACCCGAAAAATGTGTAGTTGTTATGAGTAAAGATGGTTTAATTAAACGTATCCCTCATAGTAGTTTTAGAGCACAGCGCCGCAATGGTAAAGGTGTAAAAACAGAAGGTGATATTACTTCTGCATTGATTAGAACTAATACAGTTGATTCTCTTATGGTGTTTACTACAAAAGGTAAAATGTATCGTCTTATTGTAGATCAAATTCCAGAAGGAACAAATGTAAGTAAAGGTCAATCAATTAAATCTTTGATTGCTATGGATGTTGATGAAGAACCATCCCTTATTTATTCTTTATATAAACAGGATAAACATCCTAAGTATATAATGTTTATTACTAAAAATGGTATATGCAAGAAAACTGAACTTTCTGAATATACAGAAACAAAACGTAAAACTGGTGTAGCTTCAATTAAGTTACGCGAAAATGATGAATTGATTGCTGTTCAACTTGTTGATGATGAAGATATTATCCTCCTTACAAAAAATGGTGTAGGAATTAGATTTAATAGTTCACAAATTAGTCCAACAGGAAGAACAACAGTAGGAGTAAAGGGGATTAATTTAAATGAAGGTGACTTTGTAGTTTCAGCATTGTGTCGCAGAGATACAAATGACAAACTCGGAATTTTCTCAACTATTGGAACTGGTAAAAGAATCAGTGTCGAAGAATTGCCAGTTCAAACTCGCGGCGGAAAAGGACTTTCCGTATATCGGTGTGGGGGCTCTTCAGGGAATATCGTGGGAGCAAGCCTAATTTCTGAAGGAGATTTTATTTTAATAGCCGGAATAAATAATTCTATATGTATTGCCGCAGAAGATATCCCCGAAGCAAGTAGGGCCGCAATCGGCAATCAATTAATAAAAGGATCTGTGGTACAGGCGGTATCCAAAGTATAAGGAGTGTATATGAATAATAAAAGTGCAATAGATTGGTTGAATGAAAGAACTGAAGAATATGATAGAGGGCATCCTACTGTATCAGATCAAGAATGGGATGATGTATATTTTCAGTTAAAAAATAGTGAGAGTAAAGGTGGCGATATATTCGCCAACTCTCCTACTCAAGCAGTTAATCCAACTTTTAATCCAGAAAAAGTGTCTGAATTAAAAAAAGTAGAACATAATCATCCTATGCTATCTTTAGACAAAACTAAAGATATTTTTGAAGTTTTAGCCTTCTTAAATAATAAAAATTATATTGCTATGGCAAAAATGGATGGTTTAACTTTATCATTAAGATATGTTAATGGATTATTAGTATCTGCTGAAACAAGAGGAAATGGAGCGGTTGGAGAAGATGTTACTCATAATGCAAGAGTAATTTATAATATTCCTCAACAAATTCCATATGATGAAGAATTAGTAGTTGATGGAGAAATTATTTCAACATATCAAAATTTTGAACAATTTTCTGGATGGGCTAAGAATCCTCGTAATTTTGCCGCAGGAAGTATTCGACTTCTTGATTCAGAAGAATGTGCAAAAAGAGGACTTATGTTTGTAGCCTGGGATGTTATTAAAGGTTTTGATGAATCTGTTTCCGTAACAAATAAACTTTGTATTATTGAAAAATTAGGATTTACGATTGTTCCTTGGACATTTGATGAAGATATTCAAGCAGCAGTTGATGCTATTAGAGAATCAGCAAGTCTTTACAGTTATCCTATAGATGGAGTAGTATTCAAATTTGATGATATTGAATATGGAAAATCTTTAGGACAAACATCTCATCATTTTAAAAATGCTATTGCATATAAATTTTATGATGATATGACTAATTCTAAACTTGAAAAAATAGATTGGAGCATGGGCCGCACAGGTATATTAACTCCTGTGGCAGTATTTAAACCAATTGAAATGGATGGAACAACTGTTTCAAGAGCAAGTCTTCATAATGTTAGTGTTATTGAAGATATTATTGGTCAACCTTGGGTCGGACAGGAAGTTCAAGTTTATAAAGCTAATATGATTATTCCACAAATTCATAAAGCTGAAGGTCTTCCAAAAGATAGAGAAGTAGAATATATTACTATTCCTGAAATTTGTCCTATTTGTGGAGAAAAGACTCGTCTTATTTTTAGAGACGGAGTTAAAGAACTTTATTGTACTAATCCAAACTGTGCTGGAAAATTTGTTAATCAAGTTGATCATTTTGTAGGGAAAAAAGGATTAGATATAAAAGGTCTTTCTAAAGCGACTATCGAAAAATTATTAGAATGGAAATGGATTAATAATCTTTCAGATATATTTAAACTTGAAGAACATAGAATGGAATGGGGAAAGAAACCTGGATTCGGCGCAAAATCAGTAGATAATATATTAAAAGCTATTGAAGCGTCAAAAACTACAACATTAGAAAAGTTTATCTCTTCTCTTGGAATTCCATTAATTGGTTCAACAGTTTCTAAAGATATATGTAAATATGTTGATAGTTATGAAGATTTTAGAAATAAATGTATGACTCATTTCAATTTTATGGAATGGGATGGTTTTGCAGAAAGTAAAACTAGTTCTTTGTGGAATTATGATTTTGCCGAGGCAGATAAAATTTATGAATATTTAACTATAATTAAAGAAGAAAAACCTTCTAAAAATTTAGTTTTAGAAGGAAAAACTATTGTTATTACAGGCCGTTTAACTGAATTTAAGAATAGAAATGAACTTCAGAAAGCTATTGAAGAACGCGGCGGTCGTGTAGTTGGCAGTATAAGCAAAAAGACATCTTATCTTATTAATAATGATATTAATTCTGATTCAAGCAAGAATAAAAGTGCTAAAGAATATGGGATTCCTATCATAACAGAAGCTGATTTTAAAGCGCAGTTTATTGACTAATTTTCAAAAAAATGATATTATAAAGATGTAATAAAAAAGGAATAGAAAAAATGAAGAAAAAAGAACTTAGAAAGTTAGCTTCCCAAATAGCCGAAGCAGAATTAATTCTTCAAAAGACGACTGATCCGAAAGAAATAAGAACAATAAAAATGAATATAATGAAATTAAGCAGCCGGATCACCTCCTTAGAAGATATTATGATATTAGATGAATTGATACAAGATAAAATAAAAGAAAAAAGTTCTTGACTATTTATTTTTTTTATGATATAATACAATTACAAAAACAAAATAAAACAATTTTTAATCTAAAGGAGATTACAATCATGGCAAAGATGAAAGAAAATTCAAGAAAAGTATTTGAGTATCTGAAGGCAAATAACGGTGCAGATCTTACCGCAGCTGATGTTGCTGCAGCACTTGGACTAGAAAAGAGAAGCGTAGATGGTATTTTCACATCTGCTATTCAGCGCAAGGGACTTGGTGTTCGTACACCGGCTGAAGTCGAGCTCGAGGATGGAACCCATAAGGCAGTTAAGCTTCTATCTCTGACCCCAGCAGGAATGGCTTATGATCCTGATGCTGAAGAGGAATAATTTATAAGGTATGATATATAGAGGGGTAGATGTAACATCTACCCCATTTTTGAGTCTAAATAAAGGAATTTTAATATGATTTATATTACATTTGCAGATGGCGCGCAAAGAGAATGGCCTAAAGAAGATTATACTGATTATATGGTGAATAATGGCTTATTTGTTATTTTAAATAAAAATCAATGGGTCGGCATCTATAATCTTGAATATATAAAGGAGATTATGGTGGCATGAAATTTGAAAATACAAGAGTTTTTAATATAGAAGGAGCCTTTCGCGGCATGCGCAACCCCCTTGATAGTTGGAAAAAATCTGATAGTGAATTCGGCTATTTTACGTATGAAGAGGACGCTTCTTGGGATGTTGCTGAAAAGTATTATAATAATCCCGATTGGCGTGATAGCGATGATCACATTGCTATTATGGAAGCTGAAACAGAAATTGAAGACAATCAAGAATGGCTCATAGAGAATGGTATACTTAGTTACGATTCTGACTCTGATATACATGAGTATGCTTTTATTGGTCCAAAAGATATGGATTTAGCGCAACGTCTTATTTCAAGTGGTCCAGAACATAGAAAATTTTTACGTCAAATTATTGTCAGTGTTGATATAACTGCTCCTTTCTATTGGTGGAAAGAATTTGATACTTATAAAGTAGGAACTGTGGCTAATAGTTGTTCAACAATGCATAAACTTGCAAGTTATCCTATTGATATTGATAATTTTGAAATTGAAGATTTTAATCCAGATCTTGTCTTTTGGATTAATGATAATGGAGATTCTCCAGTAGACTATGAAATAAAAGATCATATTGAAGATCATATGTTCTTTTTGGAAAAACTTCGTCAAAAATATCTTGAAACAAAAGATAAAAGATACTGGAAAGAACTTGTTCGTTGGCTCCCAGAAGGTTGGCTCCAAAAGAGAACAGTAACTATGAATTATGAGAATTTACGTTCTATGTTTAATCAGCGCCAGCATCATAAATTAACTGAATGGCATAGTTTTTGTGATTGGGTAAAAACTTTGCCATATGCTGAAGATTTGATTCTTTATGGCTTGCTTGAGCCCGAAAGCGCGGCAAATTGATTTTATTAAATAAATATGATATAATATTTATATAAAGTTAAGAAAGTGAGTAAATTTTATGAGTGCAAAAAGTGAATTTATTGAATTTGTAAGAGATGCAACTGAATTAATTGATATTAAAGATTGGCCAGCGGGCGCAAGAGAGTATTGGGAGACACTCACTACTGAAAAAGAAAAACCTGAATTTACTGATAATGGAAAGCTTATTTTGAAGTATCTTCAGGAAACGGTTTCTGATAAGCCACAGCAAAAAGCAAAAGATATTGCAGATGGACTTTTTATTACGTCTCGAAGAGTTTCTGGGGCGATTCGGAAACTTGTAACTGATGGTTATGTCGAAAAAGTAAGTCAAGATCCAGTGGTTTATGCTTTAACTGAAAAAGGAAAAAATAAGATTATTGAAGATTAAGGAGACTTAAAATTATGAAGAAAACTATGAAGAATGCAACACATATTGAAGGATATCTGTATGAGCATAGTCTGGAAAAGAAAGTAACAGGAGAGACTTCAAAGAATCCTGGGACTGAATATATTGGCGGAATAATCCGTATTGCAACTGATAATAAGATTGAGAACATTGTTGATGTTCATTTTACATATGTAACTCCTACTTTTGGAAGTTCTGGTAAAAAGAATGGTAACTGGCAGATTATGCTTGACATCATTGATGGAAAGTATAAGACATATATGGAAGTAGGAGAAGAAGCAACCAAGCTTGATATTGATTCTGCTATTGCATTGAATGAGTTTTATTCTGATCGTAATAGCCAGAATGGTGAGATGGAGCTTGTTAGCGCGAAGAGAAATGAAGGCGGATTTATTCATATTAAGAAGCCTGATGAGGAACTGAAAGAAAAGGAAGCTGATCGTGCTGCATTTGCAACCGATATGGTTATTACCAAGTTTAAGGTTGTAGAAGCTGATCCTGATCGTGAGATTAAGGAACATGCTGTTCTTGGTGGAGCAATTTTTAACTTCAGAAAAGAGCTGCTTCCTGTTGAGTATGTAGTTTATAATCCGAAGGCTATTGCATATTTTGAGAGTCTTGGAATTTCTAGTAAGAATCCAGTATTCACAGAAGTGCGTGGTACTCAGATTAATTCTACAATCGTAAAGAGAAAAGAGGAAGAGAGTGCCTTCGGAGAGGTTGATGTTGTTGAAACAAGATCTTCTCGTAGAGAGTTCATGGTAACATGGGCAAAAGGAACTCCGTATCCTTGGGATGATGAGTCTTCAATCACTGCAGTTGAGATGAAAGAAGCGATGGCAAATCGTGAGACTTATCTTGCAGAGATTAAGAAACGTCAGGATGAATATGCTGCTTCTCGTAAGGCAGCTAATACCGCAACAAGTAGTGCAGCTGATGGGTATGATTTTTAATCATACCCATGCGGTAAGTAGGAGGACAATATATGGGATTAATTGATTTAACTAAAATTGAACCTCATAAAGTAAGTAGAGATTTAAGTGGATATATTACATTTATTTATGGCGCCCCCAAGACTGGAAAGACTACTCTTGCCGTATAGATGCCAGATGCACTATTACTTGCTTTTGAAAAGGGATATAATGCACTTCCAGGAGTGAAAGCAGTTGATATTACCTCCTGGGCCGAAATGCTTATGGTTTATCGCCAGCTTAAATCTGACGATGTAAAAAATATTTATAAAGCTGTTATCGTTGATACTATTGATATTGCAGCTGAGATGTGTCAGCAATATGTGTGTGATCAACTTGATATTGATCAGCTTGGAGACGCCGCATATGGTAAAGGCTGGAGTGCTTTTGCTTCAGAATTTAATAATGTATTTAGAGGTTTAACTCAGCTTGGATATGCAGTTTTCTTTATTGGACACCATAAGGAAAATAGTGAAGACGATGATAATGGCAACTCTCATACTGTTATTAGACCGGCAATTCCTGGTACACGTGCTCGTCAGACTATTGAAGGTATGGCAGATATTTATGGATATGCACATCAGACAAGAACAAGTGATATGTCTGTATTGACATTGAGAGCAAAAGATGATAGTATTGCTTGTGGAGGTCGATTTAAATATATTAAGCCAGAAATTCCATTCACATATGATGAATTGGTTAAAGCTGTAAATGACGCTATTGAAGAAGAAGCCAAAGAACATGATGGAAAATTCGTAACAGACGAAAAAGAAAAGGATGTTGTTAAGACTGAATATGATTTTGATGCCCTAAAAGAGGAATTCTCTACTATAACTGGAGAGCTTATGAATAAAGATCCAAAGGTTGGACCGCGTATCGTGGCAATCGTTGATAAGTATCTGGGAAAAGGAAAGAAAGTCCAAAATCTACAGCCAGAACAAGCAGAACTTCTTTACTTGGTTGTTACAGAATTAAAAGATACTTTTAAATGATTCGAGTCAACTCAAGGATACAAGTCCTTGAGTTGATTTTTTTTATATTATATGATATAATATATATAGAAAGGGGGAATTTATATAGCGCATAATGTTAAATGCCCCTACTGTAAACAATATTTTGATAGAGATAAAGTAGAGTTTGTGTAGGTCGCGGCAATGCGTTATGCTCACGCTGAGTGTGCCGCAAAACTTAATGTAAAAGGTATTGTAAGCAAATCTGAAATTGAACAATCTGAAAAAAATCTTGATGAAATCCAATTAAAAAATTATATTGATGAGTTATGGGATAAAAAAGCTGATTATCCAATGATTACTCGACAACTTAAAATGTATACTGGACCTAAATATAAGTATACATATAAAGGTATTCATCATGCTTTACAATATTATTATGAAGTAACTCACCATCCGATTTCAATGGATTATAAAACTATTGGTATTGTTCCATATGTTTATAATAAAGCCGAAGAATATTATAAGAAAATAAGTGAAGCACGAACTCGAAATAAACAAGTTGGGGAAATTGAAAAAAATATACAAGAAATTCACATTCCAATTCCTCAAACTACTGTGAGAAAAAGAGAATTATTCACATTTTTTGAGGAGGATAATTAATGGCAAAATATTATGATACAACAGCAGTTTTACAAGTAATTGGATGTGTTTTTAATAATCCTTCTCTTCTTGATATGGAAGATAAATATATAGTAACCGATGAAGATTTTTCAAATGAATTTCATAGAATTGTTTTTGGTGCTATATATAAAGTTCATGAACTTGGAGCAAAAGTAATTACACTCCAAAATATAAATGATTTTCTTTCTTCTAAACCTAAAAGTCAAGGAGTTTATCAAGCCGAAAAAGGTGAGGAATGGTTATTAAAAGTATCTAATAATGCGAATGCATTAACTTTTGACTATTATTATAATAGATTAAAGAAAATGACTTTATTAAGAGTATATGATCAAAATGGCATTGATGTTTCAGATATATATGATTATGATAATATACTTGATGTAAAGAAAAAAGAAATACAAGAAGAATTTTTAGATAATTCAACATTAATTCAACTTGCAGATAAAATTGATAATAAAATTGAAGCAATTCGTTATAAATATGTAGATCAAGGATTTGGTGAAGCATCTCCAGCAGGACAAGGAATATTTGAACTTATTCAGGAGTTTAAAGAACATCCTGAAGTTGGTGTGCCGCTTTACGGTCCTTTAATTAATGCGGTGACAAGAGGTGCTCGGCTTAAAAAATTTTATTTAAGGTCGGCGGCAACTGGTATCGGAAAAACAAGAAGTATGATTGCAGACTGTTGTTATATCGGCTGCAATAAAATATATGATGATACTTTTGGATGGATGAAAACCGGTGCAGCTCAGCCAGCATTATTTATTACAACAGAACAAGAATTGGGCGAAATTCAAACTATGATGCTTGCTTTTCTTTCTGGAGTAAATGAAGAACATATTATAAATAATTTTTATGAAGGTGATGAAGATGAACGAGTGCAAGAAGCAGCCAATATTCTTAAAGATTCCCCAATCTTCATTGAAGAGTTGCCAGACTTCTCCCTTCAAGATGTAGAAAATACTATTAAGAAAAATCTTAGAGATCATGATATTAAATATGTTTTCCATGATTATATCCACACAAGCATCAAAATTCTCGAAGAAATCACAAGGAGATCTGGCGGAGTTCGTTTAAGAGAAGATAATATATTATTTATGTTATCAACAAAACTTAAAGATATATGTAATCAATATGGTGTATTTATTATGAGTGCAACTCAGTTAAATGCTGATTATACTACAAGTGAAACTCCAGATCAAAATTTGCTTCGTGGAGCAAAAGCAATAGCAGATAAAATTGATTATGGTTCAATTTTATTACAAACAACACAAGCAGATATTGACGCACTTGAACCAATTTTACAAGCTAATGTATTTGATCGTCCAAGTATTAAAATGTCTGTATATAAAAACAGACGAGGGCGTTATAAAGGTGTATATTTATGGTGTAAAGCAGATTTAGGAACTTGCCGTATTCAACCAATGTTTTGTACAACATATAATTATGATTTAATAAATATTGATGATATAAAAATTTTAGTTGAAGAAGAAGGAGCATTTTAATGGCTAAAGAAAATAATAACAAATTTAGAAAAGATGTTGAAGTAAGATGGAAAGATGACAAACTTTCTATTGAAAGAAAAAATAGAAAGAAAAATGAAAAATTTTCTATTAAAAAACAAATTGAGCGTAAACGTCAACCTATTCCACGCACCGTTGAAGAATGGCAGGGACATCGCGGCCTAATTGAATATCAAATGGGGCGTGAAATGGCAGATGATATTTTGGCTCTTCGTAAGGGAAAAGAAAAAGGAATTGATCCTCAAAAATGGCTGTGTGATTACATAAATGAACAAGAACATTTAATTGGTTATTGTGTTAAGGTGGTTATTGCAGGATGATTGATTATAACAAAGATGAAATAAAAGAAAGTTTAACTCTTGATAACATCTTTGATATATTAAATACTTTTGGTGGGAATCCCGAATATACAAATTTCGGGATTCTTTCTAACACCATATGTCATAATCCAGCGGGCGAAGGAAGTCGTAAACTTTATTTTTATGAAAATTCTATGTTATTCAGATGTTATACTGAATGCGATAGTTATTTTGATGTTTATGAATTAGTAAGAAAAGTAGCTGAAATTCAATGGCATGAAGATTATGACTTAAATGATGCTGTTAGATGGGTAGCAAATTATTTTCATATTGATGGTGTTTATGTTCAAGAGGAAGAAGATAAACTTGAAGATTGGTATTTATTATCACAATATGATAGAATAGATAATATTCATCTTAATTTAAAAGAACAAGAAAAAGTTATTCTTAAAAAATATAATCCTAATATATTACATAATTTAAATTATGAAGTAAATATAAAACCTTGGATAAAAGAAGGAATTTCAAATGATATTATAAAAGCTAATAATATAAGTTATTATCCAGGAGGAGATCAAATAGCAATACCCCATTTTGATCAAGAAGGCCGTTTTATTGGATTAAGAGGTAGAACTGTTGTAAAAGATGACGCTGAACGATATGGTAAATATAGACCTATAAAAATTAATAATATTATTTATAGGCATCCACTTGGTATGAATTTATATAATTTAAATAATTCTCAAAATAACATAAGAACAATTAAAAAAGCTATAATTTTTGAAGGTGAAAAATCTTGTTTATTATATCAAAGTTATTTTGGATTAGAAAATGATATATCTGTAGCTTGTTGTGGTTCAAGCGTGAGCGCATATCAAATGAATTTATTACTTGAATTGGGCGTTGATGAAATTATTATTGCTTTTGATAGACAATTTGAAAAAATTGGAGATAATGAATTTGAAAGATTAACTAAAAAATTAATCAAAATGAATGATAAATATAAAACTATAGTTACTCTTTCTTTTATTTTTGATAAACATTTATATACAGGATATAAAGATTCTCCAGTAGATAAAGGAAAAGATATATTTTTAAAACTTTTTAGTGAAAGGATATTTTTATAATGGAAAAAATGAGACATCAAGATGAAGAAGTTTTAAATGTTTTGGTTTCATTACAGTCTTTTAGTTCTGATGATAATTTTCAAAACAATTTACAAATTATACAAGAATATATAGAAGATATTTTAAAATTAATGGAAAGATATAAAAAATTATCTGAAATGTCTGTTAGAAGCCTTTCAAATTTAACTACAAAAATAGAAACACTTAAACAAACTGTTAAAGAAAATTAAAAGGAGTGGTAGCATTGAAAGGAGGTTGATTATATGGAATATCAACTAAGAACATCATTGCTCCCGTCAGGATAGCTGTTTATGTTGAGTGCGGTCGAACAGGTGTTCGCTAACAGAGGTATTGCGCCAGAAAATCTAGAACATTACTTAAATGTTTCAGAAGAAGATTTAATTGATCCAGCCTCTATAAAAAATATAGAAGAAGGCGCAAAATTATTAATTAAACATATTGCAAATAATGATAAGACTTTTGTTTAGGTAGATAGTGATTGTGATGGATATACTTCAGCGGCATTGCTTTTAAATTACCTCCATATGTTATTTCCTGCTTATATAGAAAATAATGTAGTTTATAGATTACACGAAGGTAAACAACATGGAATTATTTATGATACAGTTCCAGAAGATGTAAAGTTAGTAATCGCGCCAGATTCAAGTTCAAATGATTATTTACAACATCAATGGCTTCATGAGAGAGGATGTGATGTACTTGTCATTGATCACCATGAAGCAGAAAAATATTCTAAATATGCAGTTGTAATTAATAATTAGATGTGTGATTATCCTACTAAATCTTTGTCTGGCGTAGGAATGGTGCTAAAATTTTGTCAATATATTGATAAACTTCTAAATGTAGATTATTCAAAATTATTTTATGATTTAGCTGCTTTTGGAATTATTGCTGATGTAATGGATTTGCGCGATTATGAAACAAGATATATTGTAAAAACTGGCTTAAGTTTTGTTCACAATTCTTTGTTTAAAAAGATATGTGAAATGCAAGAATTTTCGATTGTAAATCATGGCGGTTTAAGTCCTTTTACTGTTGGATGGTATATTGGTCCACTCGTTAATGCAGTTACGAGATCTGGAACTCAAGAAGAAAAAACTTTATTTTTTGAAGCAATGCTTGATTGGCAAGCTTTCGAAGAAATACCTTCAACTAAACGTGGCTGTAAAGGTCAAATGGAAACAAAGGCTGAATAGGCTTGCCGAAATGCTCGAAATATAAAAAGTAAACAAGATAAACAGAGAGATGAAGGCGCTAAATATATTGAACAAATTATTGAAGAAAAAAATCTAACAAATAATAAAATAATTGCAGTTAAATTACCAGAAGGAAAAGTAAACAGAAATTTTACAGGACTTATTGCAAATCAATTATTATCTAAATATGGACATCCAATTTTACTTCTTTCTGAAATTAAGCATCCTGATGGAACTGTTAATTGGGAAGGAAGTGCTCGTTCATATGATTGTGAAGGATTAGATAATTTTAAAGATTATTTAAAAAATAATTCTTATGTGTATTTGAGCGAAGGACATAAAAATGCTTTTGGTGTAGGTTTAACAGATGATGGATTTTCTAATTTTATTAAAGAAACAAATGAAGAATTAAGTAATTGCACTTTTGATCCTTCTCATATCGTAGATTTTATTTGGGATATGAATGAAGTAGATAAAGAAGCTATTATGGAATTAGCTCATTATAATAATGTTTGGGGACAAGGAGTTGAAGAGCCTGAAATTATAATTAAAGATATTATAATTACCAAAGATAATATAAAATTAATGTCTCCAGATAAAAGTCCTACTTTAAAAATTATACTTCCAAATGGCGTGGAATGTATTAAACATTATTTTTCAAAAGAAAAATTTGATAATTTAATTCCAGATTTTGGTAAAGTTGGATTACTTACTTTAGTTGGCACTTGTCAAATTAATAATTGGGGAGGAAAAATGACTCCACAAATTAATATTAAAGATTATGATTTCAAATCTATATATTATTTCTAAGGCATAAAAAGCGATTGCAAGTGCAAGTGCAATCATAAAGATATATATGTTTAAGATAGGACGATATTTTTATCGTCCTATTGTTATATTCATAAACTGAGCCGGCCGCGAGCAGGTGTCCTCCCGTATCTCAAAACCAAAATTGGCGCTCGATTTTTTGACACAAATTGTATATGAAATTGATTTTCCTTAAAATATATGGTATAATATAATAAAAGAAATAATAGGAGCTAAAATGGATAGTATAATATTAACAAAAAAACAAGAAGAAGGATTAAAAATCGCTTTAGAAAGATATAAACATAAAGAACCTTATACAGCAATAGCTGGGTTCGCTGGTACTGGCAAAAGTACATTAGTAAAATATATTATTAGCGCGCTTGATGTAGATCCTTGGCAAGTATGTTATGTAGCTTATACTGGTAAAGCGGCATTAGTTTTAAAACAAAAAGGAAATTTAAATGCTACAACGGCACATCGTTTACTTTATAAACATATTCCAAATGGAGATGGAACTTATATCAGAAGAATTAGAAGTCCTTTACCTTTTTATAAAGTAATTGTTGTAGATGAAGTTTCAATGCTTCCAAAAGAAATGTGGGATCTTTTATTGTCTCATCATATTTATGTTCTTGCTCTTGGAGATCCAGGACAATTGCCTCCAGTTAAGGCAGAACGTAATAATCATGTATTAGATCATCCTCATGTGTTCCTTGATGAAGTTATGCGTCAAGCTCAAGAATCTGGTATTATTAGATTAACTATGGATATAAGAGAACAAAAACCTCTTCAATTAATGAAATTAAATGATGTTCAAATTGTATCTAAACAAGAATATAAAGATCATCCTGGTATGATTAAATGGGCAGATCAAATTATTTGTGCTAAAAATGTAACAAGAACAGATATTATACAAAAATATAGAAAAGAAGTTATGGGAATTGAAGATTTTGTTCCAGTAGAAGGAGATAAATTAATTTGTCTTAGAAATTGTTGGGATATGCCGAATCTTGCTGGTGATAGTTTAGTAAATGGAATGATTGGGACTGTAACTTATATAGAAGAAGATCCTCATGAAAATAGATTTTATTCTCCTGCTTACTTTGCAGATTTTTTACCAGATCATTCAGATGGAGATGATGAATTATTTCTTTGGGAACATTTAAGACTTGATCCTAAAATCTTCGAGACTGGCGAAAAAACAATGGCAACGCCTTTAGATTATCGACGTATACCTGATAAGTATCGTCCATTTGAATTTGATTATGCATATGCTATTACTTGTCATAAAGCACAAGGTAGTGAATATAATAAAGTTCTTGTATTTGAAGAGTATATGAAAGGAGATAATAAGGAATCTCATTCTCGTTGGTTGTATACTGCAGCTACTCGGGCTATTGATAAACTTATTATAGTTAAAGCTTAAATGGGGAAAAGATTAAGTAGCGATCCTGAAGTACAAGCGCTAAGAAATAAAATAGTTTTAAAACCTGGAATGAAAGTTGGTTTATTAACTTTAAAAGAAAAAAATGGCGGGACTTGGATTTGTGATTGTGATTGTGGGACAAAAGATTTTAGACAAAATAGAGAATATAGATTAAAAAATTATTTAATTGGAGATGTAAGAGAAAGCTGTGGAAGTTGCGGCTGTTTACAAAGAAAAACATTTAAAAGTGCAAATAGAGATGGCGGAAAGAAAAGTAAATATCAAGAAATAACTTATGGTGGAGCTAAAATATTATATGAAACAGATTATGTGGATAAAAATGGTAGTGTAATTGTTATGGCCGAATGTGATCGTTGCCACAAACCTTTTCCCACTTCTCGTAGATATCCTACAACTAATTGTGGATGTGCTCATGGAAATGAACCTATATCTCTTGAAGATTTTATTCTTAAAAAAGAATGTAAATCTAAAGATGAACAAAGAATATATGATCTTTTAACAGAGCATAAAATTCCTTTTATATATAATAAAACTTTTCAAGATTGTATAGATAAAACTTATTTGCCTTTTGATTTTTATGTAAATGATAAATATATTATTGAATTTGATGGAGAGCAACATTTTAAAGAGATGGGATATTTTAATTTTAAAATGTGCCGTCAACATGATTTATATAAAAATCAATGGTGTTTTTCTCATAATATTCCAATTATTAGAATTAAATATAATGATTTATATACTTTTGAAGATTTACTTATTGAATCTTCTCCTTATATAATTACGCCAGAAAATGAACAAGAATATTATGAAGGAGAATAAAATGAATATATTAACAATAGATTTTGATATTATAATGCATTGGGATATAAATTTATATAATGATAGTGTAGGGGAAGAAGTTACTATTCAAGATATATTAAATAATTGTCCAAATAGTTCTTTTACTCCTTAGCCAGATCATTTTTTATATAAGTATCTTACAAATTTTTTAAATACATATCATAAAAAATATCCTGATAAAAAAATATATTTTATAAAAAGTCACGAAGAAATTTATAAAGAACATAAAGATTTATTTCCAGCAGAAGAAGTATATAATATAGATCAACATCATGATTTAGGATATGATGATGCTGAATTTATGACTTGTGGTAACTGGGCTAAAGTTTTATATTATAAAAAAGATATAAAAAAATATATTTGGATTTATACAGATGAATCTGATCAATATGATCATTATTTTAGATTTGATAAATTTAATATAAATGTTTTTAATATTGATTCACTATTGGATAAAGTAGATTGTATTGTCATATGTAAATCTCCAGAATGGGTGCCGGATGATGCTATGCAATTATGTGACTTATGGGAAGATTTATTTGCATAATATAAAAAAATATATTATAATAAAAGAAAAAGGAAAAATAAATAATGCGTAAATATTTCGGCGTACATAATCATACAATGTACAGTAATTTAAGATTACTTGATTGTATAAATAGACCAAAAGATTTAATAGATACAGCTATTCAATTAGGATTGAGTGGAATCGCGATCACAGATCATGAAAGCCTGGGAGCGCATGTAGAAGTTAATAAGTATGCTGAAGAAGTTTATAAAGAGCATCCAGACTTCACAATCGCATTAGGTAATGAAATATATTTGATCGATGAACGTGGTGGTAATCAAAAATACTACCACTTTATTTTAATTGCAAAAGATGCGTTAGGACATAGAGCTTTGCGAGAATTAAGTTCAACCGCATGGTTTTATGGATATGAAGAGCGTCGACAAGAAAGAGTCCCTACTACAAAAGCAGAACTTATTAAAATTGTTAATAAGTATAAAGGTCATCTTATTGCGACAACTGCTTGTATTGGTGGAGAACTTCCATCTTTATTACTTGCTCAATGGAAAACTTTACCACCAGAAGATATTAAATTAGATGTAACAACAGCTTCTTTAGCAAGAGCAGAGTTTGATAAATATGAAGAAAAAATAAATAGTTTTTTAATTTTAATGACTGAATTATTTGGTGAAGATTTTTATATTGAATGTGCACCAAGTAATAAAGAAGATCAAGTTCTTGTAAATAAATTATTATATGAGTTAGCTTCTGATAGACATCTCAAAATGGTTGTTGGAACTGATGCTCATTATCTTACAAAAGAACATCGAGCAATTCATAAAGCCTATTTAACTTCTAAAGAAGGAGAAAGAGAAGTTGATGAATTTTATGAATTTGCAAGATTAATGGATAGTGATGAAGTAGAAGAACTTTTGAATTTAAGTTTTGAAAATAAAGATTTTATCGAAGAAATTTTTGATAATACTTTAGAAGTTCAAAGTAAAATAGAAAGATATAGTTTATTTCATAAACAAGATATTCCGGAAGTCCCAGTTAAGGATTATCAAAAATCTGGATGGTGGGGAGTAAATAATGATTATGCAGATGATATGAAATCTTCATATCCTACAATTTGTAAATTATTTACTTCTAATGATATTCAAGATAGATATTGGATTAATCAATGTTGGGATAAGCTGGATGATATGAATAAAGGATGGATTCATTATCTTGAAACTGGAGATGATGAATACATAAAAAGATTGGAAGAAGAAGCCAGAGTTAAATCAATTATTAGTGAAAAACTTGAAACTAATATGTTTCGTTATCCTAATACTCTTCAACATTATATTGATTTGATTTGGGATTGTGGATCTATGGTTGGTGCTGGTCGTGGTTCAAGTTGTGCGGCATTAAATCATTATTTAATGGGAATAACTCAGCTCGATCCTATTGAATGGGATCTTCCATTCTTCAGATATTTGAATGAAGAACGTATTGAATTAGGTGATATTGATATAGATATTTGTCCATCGAAACGTCCGTTAATTCTTCAAAAGATTAAAGAAGAAAGAGGACAATGGTTAGAAACAAATCAAGAATGGGCAAAAGAAAATCTTGGTTGTACTTTGATAGCTACATATGGAACTGAAGGAGCAAAGAGTGCAATTCAAACTGCTTGTAGAGGTTATAGATCTGAAGAATATCCAGATGGAATTGATGTAGATGATGCAAGATATATGGCATCATTGGTCCCAGAAGAAAGAGGATTTAACTGGTCAATTAAAGAAGTTTATTATGGTGATAAAGATAAAGGTCGTCAGCCAGTTGCCGCTTTTGTTAAGGAAGTAAAAAAATATCCAGGATTATTAGAGATTATTCTTGAGATTGAAGGATTAGTAAACCATAGAGGTAGTCATGCATCAGGTGTAATTTTGTTTAATGGAGATCCATTTGAACATAGTGCATTTATGAAAACTCCAAAAGGAGAAGTAATAACTCAGTATGATTTGCATGATGCCGAATATATGGGATTAACAAAGTATGATTTTCTTGTAACTGAAGTTCAAGATAAATTAGTTCAAGCAATTGAATTAATGCAAAAAGATGGAGAACTTCCTAATGATTTAAGTTTAAGAGAAGTTTATGATAAATATTTTCATCCGAATGTAATTCCACTTCAAGATGAAAGAATCTGGGATGCATTAAGTAATGTAAAAGTTATAAATACATTTCAGTTTGATAGTCCAGTGGGGGCGCAAGCCGCAAAAAAGATTCAGCCTCATAATGTTTTAGAGATGGCTGATGCGAATGGTTTGATGCGATTAATGGGTGAAGAAGGTGAAATGCGGCCGCTCGATAAATATGTTCGTAATAAAAAGAATATAGATTTGTGGTATAAAGAGATGGATAATTTTGGATTGACAAAAGATGAACAAAAATCTCTTGAACCATATTTCTTAAAGTCATATGGTGTGCCGCCGAGCCAGGAACAATTAATGACAATGCTTATGGATAAAGATATTTGTAACTTTAGTCTTGGAGAAGCAAATATGGCTCGTAAGATTGTCGGTAAGAAACAAATGAGTAAAATTCCTGAACTGCATAATATGGTTCTTGATAGAGCATCAAGTAGAAGATTAGGTGAATATGTATGGAAATATGGCGCAGGTCCCCAGATGGGATACTCATTTAGTATTATTCATGCATTAGCTTATTCATTTATTGGAGTTCAGACATTATATATAGCAACTAATTGGAATCCAATTTATTGGAATACAGCATGTCTTATTGTTAATAGTGGAGCAACTGATCCAGATAATGGAGGGCAAACAGATTATTCTAAGATAGCAAAAGCTATGGGAGAAATTATTGAAGCGGGTATCAATATGAGTCTTGTGAATATAAATTCTTCTGATTATGGTTTCTTGCCTGATGCAAAGAATAATAGAATATTATATGGAATGAAAGCGATGCTTAATGTTGGCGATGATGTAATTGAAGCAACAATTAATAATCGTCCATATAGTTCTCCGAAAGATTATTATTTAAGAGTTAAGCCGAAAAAACCAGCAATGATTTCTTTGATTAAAGGCGGAGCTTTTGATGATATGATGGATCGAAAGCAATGTATGGCATGGTTTATATATGAAACTTGTGATAAGAAAAGTAGATTAACTCTTCAAAATCTTCCGACATTAATGAAGAGAAATATGTTGCCAATTGATACAGAAGAAAGAAGAATGGCGAAAAGAATATATGAATTTACTCGTTATTTGAAAGCTAAATGTAGAAAAACGGCTGCAGATCCAATATATGAACTTGATGATAGAGCGATGAATTTCTTAAGTGAAATTGAGTTTAATAATTATGGTTATACTTTAGACGCAAAAGTATGGGATAAATATTATCAAGGTTGGATGGATGTGTTTAGAGAATGGATTAAAGCAGATTCAAAACGAATTCTTCAAACTCTAAATGATGAAATCTTTTTAGATGATTGGAAAAAATATGCAGATGGTAATTTATCTCATTGGGAAATGGAAGCATTATGTTTCTATTATCATGAGCATGAATTAGCACATCTGAATAAAGGAAAATATGGAGTAGTTGATTTTAAAGATTTGAAACCATATCCAGTAGTAGAACAAGTATGGCAAAGAGGCGGTAAAGATATAAATATTTATAAGCTGAATAAAATTTGTGGTACTTGTATTGCTAAAAATAAAACTAAGAGTACAGTTAGTTTGTTAACAACTTCTGGAGTTGTAACAGTGAAATTCCGTAAAGAGTATTTTGCTCTCTTTGATAAGCAAATTTCTCAGAGAGGTGCCGATGGAGTTAAACATGTAGTTGAAAAATCTTGGTTTAATCGTGGAAACATGATTATGGTTATGGGAATAAGATCTGAAGATAATTTTATTGTAAAGAAATATGCAAGCTCAAGTGGACATCAATTATATCGAATAAATGAGATTGATGAAAATGGAGATATTATTCTTCAAACTGAAAGAGCAAGCGGAATGGCTGAGGACGAATAATGTATAAAATTATTGGTATTATTGGCGCCGCGGGTTCAGGTAAAGATACAATAATGAATAAAGTTGTTTATGAGGCCGGACCGGCTCCGGCCTCGATTTTTCATGTCCCAATATCTTGTACCACAAGACCGCCGCGCGATTATGAAAAAAATGGGAAAGATTATTATTTTCTTACTAATGAAGATTTTGCCGTATATGTATTAGAAAATAGATTTCTTGAAGTGTCTGAATTTAATGGATGGTTTTACGGCACATTAAAAGATAAACTTGATAAAGATAGAATTAATATTGCGGTATTAAATCCTGAAGGAGTTGAAAGTATGCTGTTGCATAGTGATATTGATTTAAAAATTTTCTATTTAGATGTACCAGGTAAAATTAGATTAATTAGACAATTATAGAGAGAAGAAGATCCGGATATAACTGAAATATATAGAAGATACATTGCCGATGATGAAGATTTTTATAATCTTCCATTTAAATATGAAATTCTTCCAAATTCAAATGAGCCAGATTTCGAGTATAGTTGGCGCCGGATTCTGGACTTCGCGAAGAATTGGACGATGAAAGATAAGATATAAAAAGAAAAATCCATATATAGTATGGACCCTTTGAGATAAGACACAATTTTTAGAATATTTAGTGGAGGTTTATATGTCTATTCAAATTATAAAAAGAGATGGTAGAATAGTAGATTTTGATAAGAGAAGTATTGTAAATGCTATTAATAATGCCTTCCTTGAAGTAGATGGAATGTTATATGAAACTGATACAGCATAGGATATTGCAGATGAAATAGAAGCTATTGCTAAAGTTTTATTTGATAATCCAAAAGCAGAAATGTTAACAGTCGAAGGAATTCAGAATCTTGTTGAAGATTATTTAATGAGATCTGAACGCCGCGATGTTGCTCGCGCTTATATTAGATATAGATATAAGAAAGAAGTCGCAAGAGCAACAGCAAGTACATTCTTTGATGCTATTGGAGAAAAACTTTCTGCTTCAAATGTACAAAATCAAAATGCAAATGTTGATGAAAAAAGTTTTGGCGGTCGTATGGGTGAAGCGACTGGTGTTATGACTCGTCAATATGCACTTGATAATTTAATTTCACCTAAACATGCAAAAAATCATATTAATAACAGAATTTATATTCATGATTTAGATGCATATGCAGTTGGTATGCATAATTGTTTAAGTATTCCATTTGATGATTTACTTGCTAATGGATTTAAAACAAGACAAACAGATGTACGTCCTGCCAATTCTGTAAATACTGCAATGCAATTAGTAGCAGTAATTTTTCAATTACAATCTCTTCAACAGTTTGGAGGAGTGTCAGCAACACATCTTGATTGGACTATGGTTCCTTATGTAAGAAAATCTTTCTTTAAACATTGGAAAGATGGAAATAAATATTTATTAAATAATCAAGATGCTGATAATTTAGTTTTCTTTAGTGATAAAAGTATTGAAGATGACTATTATAAAGATGGTGCATATCAATATGCTATAGATATGACTACAAGAGAAGTTCATCAAGCCGTTGAAGGTATGTATCATAATTTAAATACTTTGCAATCAAGAAGTGGAAATCAACTTCCTTTTACAAGTATTAATTATGGCACATGCACTTTACCAGAGGGTAGAATGGTGACAAAGGAGTTATTAGAAGTCTCTATTGAGGGACTTGGAGCAAAACATATTACATCAATATTCCCTTGTGGAATATTCCAATGTATGAAAGGAGTTAACCGTGAACCAGGAGACCCAAACTACGATTTATTCAGATTAGCTTTACGCTCTACCGCCAAGAGATTGTATCCGAACTATGCCAATGTGGATTGGAGCAATAATGCCGGATATGATTTGTCCGATCCCCGCACGTACTTTTCTACAATGGGGTGTAGAACAGCGAATGGACTGGACATCAATGGGCTAGGGCAGCTCAAGGATGGACGAGGTAATATATGTCCTGTCACGATCATAATGCCAACTTTGGCTATGGAAGCAAAAGAAAAAACTATTTCTGATGGTAATTTTGTTTTTATTAGTAATGGTATAAGTAAATCAGCTGATGAAATATACCACCAAGAAATTATTGATAATTTTATGACTATTCTTGACGAGGCTATTCATGATGCAAAAGATGAATTAATTGAAAGATTTGAACATATATGCGCACAGTCACCAAGTGCTGCAAAATTTATGTGGGAGAATCATACTATGGCAGGTTATATTCCAGAAGAAGGAATTAGAAGTGCTATGAAACACGGCACTCTTGTAATTGGACAATTAGGACTTGCCGAAACGCTTCAAATACTTATTGGTAAAGATCATACTACTAAAGAAGGCATGGGTCTTGCTAAACATATAGAAGCACTATTTAAAAAGCGTTGTGCTGAATTTAAAGAACAATATAAACTTAATTTTGGAGTTTATTATACTCCTGCCGAAAATCTATGCTATACTGCATTAAAGAAATTTAGATTAAAATATGGTACTATTGAAAATGTAAGTGACCACGATTTCTTTACAAATAGTATGCATGTTCCTGTATGGACTCGTATTAGTCCATTTGATAAAATTGATATTGAATCTGAATTAACTGGATTTAGTAATGCCGGTTGCATTACTTATGTTGAACTTGAAGAAAGCGTATGGAAAAATATTGATGCGCTTGAAACTCTTGTTAATTATGCTATGGATAAAGATATCCCATATTTTGCAATTAATGTGCCGAATGATACTTGTCTTGATTGCGGATATACTGGTGAATTTAATGATATATGTCCAGAGTGTGGTAGCCATAATATTCAACAACTTCGTCGTGTAACTGGTTATTTAACTGGTAATTATACTACAGCTTTTAATTTAGGTAAGCAAGATGAAGTTCATAATAGAGTTAAACATACGGGGTACATGGAACAATGAAAAGTATTTTAGCAGGTATAGCAATAGCAATAGGAGCATATATTAATTTAAAATTTGGAGGAATTGCCGGTGCAGTTTTCTTTTCTATAGGCTTATATCTTGTATGTAATTTTGAATTGAAATTATATACTGGTAAGGTTGGTTACACAGGAATTGTAAAAAATCTTCCAATTTTGTTAGGAAACTTAATTGGTTCTTTAATTTTATTATTTTATCCTATGGATAATGCACAAACAATTATACAAAATAAATTAAACACACCTTTATATATTTCTTTTATAAATGCAATAATTTGTGGTATTTTAATTTATGCCGCAGTTGAAATGTTTAAAAAAGGTAAAGATTATATGATTGCAGTTTGTGTTCCATCATTTATTTTATTTGGTGCAGAACATTGTGTGGCTGATATGTGTTATGCAGCTGCGGCGCGAATGATTTCTTGGCAATTAATTTTATTTATTTGTATAATTGTAATTGGTAATTCAATAGGCTCCTTATTATTTAGATTTTTGACAGAAAAAAATGAAGATGATTCTATACCGTTTTCTTGGAATCACTTCTAAAAAGGAGATATAGACTCATGCGATACGCAGGTATAATTAAAAATGATTTCGCTGCAGCTCCTGGAGTTTGTGTTTCATTTTTTACTCAAGGTTGCCCTCATCATTGTGAGGGCTGCCATAATCCAGAAACATGGGATCCAGAAGGCGGCTATGAATTTACTAATCAAACTTTATCTACCATACTTGATTCATTAGAAGCTAATGGAGTTCATAGAGATTTATGTATAATGGGCGGCGAGCCTCTTTGCCCAGATAATCAATTTTTAACTTTAATGTTGGTTAATGAAGTTAAAGAAAAAATGCCAAAGACAAAGATTTATATTTGGACAGGCTATACATTAGATGAATTAAAGAAGAGTAGTAATGTTGGTAGAATTCAACAAATTTTATCTAAATGTGAAATGATTATTGATGGAAGATTTGTAGAAAGTTTAAGAGATATAACTTTAGAAATGCGCGGTTCTTCTAATCAAAATATTATTAAATGTGAAGATATTAGTTGGGATAATGTTGACAAATAGTAAAAAATATGTTATTATATTTATAAAGAAAGGATAATAGATATGATAACAGTAGAGAGCTATAAAGATTTAAAAGCATTAAGATTTCATGGTGAAGGTGAAACTGCATATGTTAAAAAAGATAAATGTGGTTATGTTTATCATGATAATAAATGGGTTAAAATAAATACTGATGGATCTGGTTTAAAAATGAATTTATATGAAATTAATAAAAGTATTTATTCACAAATGGATCCATTAGGAGATGACTCATTAGAATATTTAAAAAGAGATATTGATAAAGAGCTGACTGGAAATTATTATCTTTTATATGGTAGAGAAATTTCTTACTTTACTTTATTTGAACGTAAAAATGAAGCAGATGAAACATTAGGTGAAGCAGTTCTTGATTGTTTAAGAACTTTTGGGAAAATTTATTCTTATGAATTTAGAGATGATGAACAGACTGTTGAAATTTGGGTTCATAATGAAAAAGATAATTTAGCAACAGCTTTGTATCTCTTTGATTATAAAGATGGAGTTGTTTATTATGGATAAAATAGTAGTAAGAATTGATCCTGGATTAGGTCGACAACATGTTGCAATTTATAAAGATAGTGAATGCAAAGATCAAGAAGCTGTTACTATGAATGAATTAATTGATTACTTAATAGGTCTTTGTTATAAGGAAGATTGCTATAACGTTCATTTTATGGGAAATTGGCAATTTATTCAAGGATTAATTGATGATTTATCAACAAAAGAAGTTACACAATATAATACAAATAAAATTTTAATAGAGGTAAATTAAATGAGATATTTATTAAATGTTGTTAATACATATAGAGTTCCAACAGTAGAAGATGCATTAGCATTAAGAGATGAACTTCAAGAAATGCCAGGGTGTGAATTAATTAGTTTTCAATATACTACAAAATATATTAAAAGTAAAGGCGAAATACTTGAAGAATATCAAGTAGTAAAAACTAAGTTACAATTTAATGAAGAGAAAGAGCCGGAGCAGGTAGTTGAGCCGAGTTATGAGGTATCTTTCTAATGGCGCGATTTGAAAAAGTAAGTAGGTTTAAAGATGTAGATATTGAAATGCCGGCGCGCAAAACCAAATATAGCGCTGGATATGATTTTGTAGTAGCTGAAGATGTAATTATTCCCGCTTATGAAGATATATTTGATGAATTATTTGATTCTGATGAAATAAAAGAAATAGATTTATATGATCCAATTACATTGGAAGAAGCCGCAAAATGGTATAAAAAATATCATGCAAAACCAACTCTTGTTTCTACTGGAATGAAATGTCAGCTTGATGAAGATCAATATCTTCAATTAAGTGTGAGAAGTTCTTGTCCTTTAAAGAATTGGTTAATTCTTGCTAATGGCGTTGGAATTATTGATGCCGACTATTATAATAATCCTGATAATGAAGGAGAAATCTTCTTTCAGATTATAAACTTATCACCTATTCCAGTTTATCTTAAAAAAGGAGATAGAATTGGACAAGGAATAATTATGAGATATGACCGCACAGATGATGATAGTGTAGAAACTATTAGAACTGGTGGTATGGGTAGCACTGGTGCATAAATTACTTGCATTAGATTAGGCATCAAGAGTTACTGGTTGGGCATATTTTGAAGATAGTGAATTAAAATAGTACGGAAAATTTTAGGCAGATTAGGATGACATCGGAGAACGACTTTTCTATATCAAAAATCAAGTAAAAAACTTGGTTGATAAATATGAAGTTGATGAGGTTGTCTTTGAAGATATACAATTTTAGAAAAGCGTAAACGGCATTAGTGTACCAGAAAATGTTAAAACATTTAAAATGTTAGCTATGGTATTTGGAATTGTATATGAATTATGTGTTGAATTAAAAATACCTCGAACTGCTGTACTTGCCGCGACATGGAAAAGTAAACTTGGTATTACTGGACAACGTAGAAATGATTAGAAAAAAGATGCTCAAAGATTTGTAAAAGAAACTTATAATATAAAATGCACTCAAGATGAATGTGATGCAATTTGTATTGGAACTTATATAGTAAATAATAATATTGTAATAGAAGATGACCACGATTGGTCAGAGTAAGTTAATTATTTGCCCGCCTTTGATATATTCTAGTGAAGGAATAAAACAAAAGGAGGGCAATTATCTTTGTTAGATTTTATTATGAAATATTGGGTTGAAGTTGCCTTCGGTCTTTTGGTAACTGGCGCTGGATGGTTTATCAAGAGATATTTTACTCTTGAAGCTATGAGACGTCAGAAAGAGCAAGATGAGTTTTATAATAAGATAAAAAGTGAGATTGATAGAGAACGCGAATGTTCTAGATCTGATGATGCTGCTCTCCAAAATGAAATGGGTGCTTTATCAACTGTTTTAAAATCTTTAAAAAGAGGACTATTATCTGTACAAGGCAGACAATTTAAAGCAGATTGCAAAAAGCTACTTGCCGAAGGACATGCCATTACCTTCGATGAATTTTAGCAAATTAATGAAGACCATTAGGCTTATCATGATTTAGGCGGTAATCATAATGGCGATGCACTTTTTAATTTAGTAAAGAAAAAGGCTGAAAAAGAAATTAACATTGAAGATGTAGAATGAAAAAATGGGAGTTGAGATGTTTATATCTCAACTCCCATTTTTTCATTTTCTAATTTTGCAACTCTTTTTCTTAAAGATTTAATTTCCTAAATTAAAATTGGGATTAAATCTGTATAATTAATTATTTTTCCACCATGTTGCCATTCATCTGTTTTACAAATATCAGGAAAAATATCTACAGTATCTTCCCAAAGTAATCCATATCTAATATATGAATCTAATTCTTCTCTTTTGATATCTTCTTCTATATCTTCTTTTTCAATTAAATCATCATAATCTCTATCATAAATAAATGATACTGGTTTAAGCTAATCTATTAAAGTTCCCATTTCATCTGGGAGATTAGTAATTTCACGTTTAATATTTTTAGTAGAACCTGCAGCAGTTGTAATTTGGTAAAATGTTGTTCCTGTACCCATACATTCATACATATATCCATTTGAGGCACATCCTATCTGAGCAGCATTTACACCACCCCAATGGAATCCTAAACGAGGAGCGCCTCCCCATCCATTAGGGCCTCCAGAAAGAGTGCTAGTAATCTATAAAGCTGAATCTGTATAAGATCCTCCAATTCCCATATTCCAAAAATGAAAAACACTATCGCCACTAAAACGACAGCTACCTCTGTAAAGATTAAATGAACCATTTCCGAAATAAAGCTAACCAACTTGAGTTCCATCATTGGAATAAAAGAAAAAGCCTGAATTAGTACTATTAGCTGCTTTTACAGATATTATTCCTGCGTTATTACAATCTCCAAGCCAACAGTCATCACCAATTAAAATAGAATTCATACCACCATTAGTAGCACTTCCATTAAGATAACCACCCTATGATGAAGTTCCAAAATATAAATTTCCAGAAATTTTTAAATTTCCCTAACAAGTTAATTCATTAGCCGCGCTATTATTTATTCTATAAGTATAATCTGAAGCTGTTTCTGTATCATTATGAAAATCTATATATTGACCGACTTCCATAACTCCATCATTTTTAATTACTGCAAGATAAGGAGCTGAAGGTTTAGTATTTACAGAAGTATAATAAATATCACAAGCAACAGGCTATCCATTTGAATCAATATAAATTGGAGTATAAGCATTTCCTACTGATTCTGTTGTATTCTACGTTATTAATGATTTAGTACTTGCTTCAATAATACCAGAAGAATTAATATATATTCCATGAGAATCACTACCTATGGCTGAAGTTCCTGAATAAGTGGGGAAGTAACCTGCACTTCTTTTTTGACCAATTACACCATCTATATATGCACCTGTATATGTGCTCTAATAATTTGCCATTTAAGTACCCCCTTTTTTTAATTCATATTTTCAAGTTCTTGAATACGAGCTTCAAGTTCTTGAATTTTTTGTTCATGTATTTGCCAACCTTTTAATAATAAAGGAATTAATGCTTCATAATTCATTTGATATAATCTAACTTCTTCTTCTGGAGGAGTTATATCAAAAGTATAAGAAGATGAAACATTACCTTTTTTATGAATTTTTTCATCAAAATAAATATTAGGCTTTTGTTCTGCTTCTTCTCCATCATAATCATCCTCAAATAAATATGTCTATAAATATCCTCTATTTTTATAATTATGTCTTAATAAAATATCTCTTAAATCTTGAGCATAAATTCCAGACTATTCAAGATTATTATAATTTACATCTTCTACATATGTAAAATTTATAACTGGAAGTTCTGATAAAATAGTTTTAGCTTCTTGTGCTTCTAAATAACCTTTATCTATTTTTACTCTTCTATCAGAAGTATGATGAGTGATGACTCCTGCTGAATTTACAGTTAAAAGCGCTCCATTGTATCCAGGACCACCCGTGGTATATATTCCTCTATTAGCACTATTAGCCTATGAATACATATATATAATACCACTGGGACCTTCTACTCCTATCTAAGCTTCTACATTATAAGCAGCTTTCTAAACTCTTGAAAAAGTTCTTGCATAAGCATGCATTTGAATCATTCCGCCCCAATAATTATTTGTTTGATTATATACATTATTATAAATATAAAAAGATGTTTGATTAGGAAGAACACCAAAAGTATAATAATAATTTCCTGCCCTTTGTCTCATCCAAGGGTAAAAAGAACCATCAGTAGGAGCATTTACTATATTAATTGCACTTCTCCAAGGATTAGCTGTCCAATCATTTGTTCCATCTATCCAACTAGAAGCTGTATTTGCCTAAACCCCCATACCATTAGGACTAATAAAGTTTCCATTTCTTCCATAAACAAAACTTTTATAATTCTAATCTCCAGTAGTGTTTAAAGCATATATACGAAAATCATTATTATAAGCATCCATTTCCCAATAACTATTATAGGTAGAAGGCGGATAAAAACGCACATTACCACCTTCATTATCTCCATATACACATACAGCTTCTTGAGTAGTACTATAAACTCGAAAGTAAGGACCCTAAACATTTAATTCTCCACTAAATGTTAATAAATTATTAGCATTATTATTTATTCTATAAGTATAATCTGATGAAGTTTCTGCATCATTATGAAAATCTAAATACTATCCAACTTCCATAACACCATCTGAATAAATAGTTGCCAATCTTGCAGTATTCGGTTTTGTTGATGAACCAAAAGGCATTACTGTGCAAGCTACCGGTTGTCCACTACTATTAATATAAACTGGAGTATAAGCATTACCAACTTGAGTAGTACTATTTTGTGTTACTAATGTTTTTGTACTTGCTTCAACGATACCAGAACTATTAATATATATACCATGAGTATCATTACCAACCCCAGTTGTTCCTTCATATGTAGGAAAATAACCAGCACTTCTTTTTTGAGCCATTACTCCATCAATATAAGCTCCAGTATAATTACTCTAATAATTTGCCATATTTTATCCTCCTCATATAAAATAAGGGATGAGTTCTTAACCCACCCCTATCATCTCTTCAGGCTTTATTATTTTATTAACATTTACACAAGCTTGAATTTGATTAACAATATAAGCATCTAAATCTCCATAAATAGTTGATAAATATTTTTCTGCTTCTTCACTTAATATCGCTAATACAGCTTGTTTAGTCATATTGAAAGCTTCTATCTAAGCTTCTTTATTAAACTAATTTTTCTTTTTTAAAGATTCTACATAAGTTTGATTTGTTGCAATAACACAAGTTTCAATCGTCTATGCAAGTAAATCAATATATTTGTTTGTCATTTCATTATTATTTTCATTTTTTAAATGTTCTTTTTGAACTTCAATCCAAGAGATAAAATATTTTGTTAAAATACCTAATAATGGAATAATACAAACAACAAAAATTTCTTGTAATATTTTAAGCCAATCCATATATGTCTCCTTTTTATAAAGCTGCAGAATATGAAGGTACTATAATTCTTTGAGCAGTTCTTTCAGAATTAGCATCATTATAAAAAATGCCTTCCCAATAAGAAGCACGAACCATAATTTCCCAATACCATTCTGGCTTTACCATATAATATAAATATTGTGCTAAAATTTCTGGTGAATTTAATGTTCTACCTTCTAATTTAAAATATTTATATCCTAATTTATTATATTCATCAATTTCTTCTAAAGTAAAATTATTTCCTTTGCCTAAAATTGAAGGATGAGTTATATTTTCTTTTATGCCGCAATTATATAAAATATATTTATCTCGAAGAAAACTTAATTGAGATTTTCCTGTTACAGAATAATGTCTTTTACGAACTGGGCAATGAGGTGGACAAATAGCATTAATAAGAAATTCACATTTATTTCTTAACTCTTTTGGAATTGAATTAATTAATTCTTTATTTTTATTTAAATCATAATCAAGACAAACTTGATAATATTTATCATTATTTAATTCTTCTAAAAATTTATCAGGTGAAATAATCCGTTTAGTTGTTGAACTAACATATTTATAATTAGGATATTTATTTCTAAGATAATCTTCCAAAAGAGGAGAATTTACAACAATTTCATTTTTGCCAGTATTCAAAATATCAAGAATCATATTACAATATCTATTATGTAAATGTTTTTCTTCTACCTCTGGATTTGTAAAAATTAAACGAATAGGAACTTCAAAATGTTTATATTTATCTGCAATATCTATAATATTTTCTTCACATAATTGAGTATATCTCTCAAAGTTTCTGCCACCATCCCATATGCAAAAATGAAAATTACCAAAAACTGAAGACACTTTTATATTAGGATAAAAAGCTTCTTTATGCGTTTCTGTCATGCAAGTTAATAAAAACATATTTAAAGCAAAATGATCAAAAGGACCTGGAATATTAAAGCATTTCATTATTTTCTTCTTCCTCCTGTTCCCATTCAAAAACTCTTCGTATAATTTGATAATATGTATCAATATCATCCGCACTTATATTAGAAAAACAAATTATATTAGTATGTTGTAATAGTTCTTTTAAATTAAAAATAATATTATCAAAATCTAAAAAAGTTTTTTTAAAACAAAGATTAAATTGTGAATGTGATCTATATCTTAAAATATTTTTAGATTCTGTTTTTAAACACAAAGGATATTGATTACAAAAATAACATATATCTAAATTTAATAATCCTATTTTAGGACAATCTAAATTAGGACACAAATTAATTAATGTAATAATAATTCCTTTAATATTAGAAGAATATTTATTAATCAATTCTGAAATTTGATCTTCAGTATGAAACATAGTATAATTTTCATGAAGAATAATTTGAATTTTTGGATAAGTTTTTATCAAATATTCAATGAAATTTTCATCTGCAATTTCAAAAAATACATTTGTTTTATCAGCATATTCTTCAAGAACTACTGCTCCAAAAGCATCTTCATAATCAAAAGATTCAAGATATTTATTGCCGAAATCTATTATAGTAAAATTATCTGATATTTCTTCATATTCTTTTATACTTTTTAAAATATCTTCATATGCTACAAACATACCAGTTTTATTATTATTACATTTTCCATTAAATATTGAAAAAGAAAAACAACCTTCAATTCCATAAAAGATATTTTTATAATTAAATTCTCTAATTAATTCTCGATTTTTAGCGAAACTATTATAAAAATCTGGCAAAATAAAATTTATCATATATGCTCCTTAAAATTTAATAATATCTGCTTGATCTAAAATTTCTTGAAATTCGACATTAGCATCTATTTCACTATTCTATCCGCGTTTTGAACAAACGCTTAAAACACTTTCAAAAATTTTGATTTTTAATTTTAAATATGCCTAAGGTTCTAATTTTTTATAATCAATTATATCATAACCCATCATAGCAATAAAATAAAAATCATCACAAATTTCAGTATAATCATTATTACAAATAGATTTAATTAATTTTGATGCCATTTTAAATAATTCATCAGAGGTTTTATCTGAAGAAAAACCTCCTTGAGAATCAAACTTATTTAAAATATTCATACATAATTCATAACAATATTTAACTTCAACATCATCTTCTTTAAATCTATCTGTTTCAAAAAATTTATTATATTCTTCTTTAGTAGGATAAGAACAAACTAATCTTTCATTATATAAAGAAATTATTTTTCTTATACATGGAAAAATATCTTTATCCTATTCATTAAAAATACAATAATATATATAATAAATTGGAAATAAAAAACCTGTAGCATAAGAATCAGTTATTATCCCAACTGAATCTAATATATCATTACAAGCCATTTCCACTTCTGTTAAAGCTTCAAATTTTCTATTATGAATAACTTCATAACTTGCATCAAATAATTTTTCTAAATCAAAGGGTTTCAATAATACTTCTTGCATATTTTATAAAGTCCTTTCTCTGTTTTGGTACATCAAGGCTCATATTAACCCAATCATATATATCATAGCGTTTAGCTATTTCATCAATTGTTTTATATTTAACTCTAAACATTTCACAAATTTCATCTTGTGCACAAAATAATTCTTTAGTATTTTCTAATTGAGAACCTAGACATCCTTTTAAACAAAAAGAATTTATTTGACAAGATGTGCATTTTAATATTGAAACATTAGGATTTAATAATTTAATTTTAATTGCTAAAGTAGTATTTTGAGCTTTTAAATTAACAATTTGATTATCTTGAACTTCAAATTTTCCATAAACATTTTGTGGATAACAAGTTCTATGACAAGGAACATAAGCTAAATCACCAACTCTAAAAACGGGTCCTCCCTAAATAGAACATGGCATTTTATTTACTATATAAGGATAGCCTATGATATAAGGCTGAACATGACAATATCTTCCTTTTGTTGAAAAACCATCTGAAAAATCATCTATAAAATGCCAAGCAAAATCTTCTAAATCATTTTCATGAATTGTAGAAAAATCTTTATCAGCTACATAATTTAAAAATTTTCTATAATTTGAAAGACTTTCATCATCCCATTGATTAGGATCTCGAACTTCCAAAAGCATAGGAATAGCATAAGCATTTTTTTCAAACATTACTTCATGTTTAATAGTATTATCAATCCACCAATCATAATTTGTTTGATAATTTTTAAGAAAATTTTTAGTTACCATAGGATGGCCGCTTAAGCTATATTTCTTTTTAAAATTCCACATTCTTTCATAAAAATTACTATCTGTTTTTATATTATGATTTTTAAGAGGTCTTTCTAATGCCTCAATATCCTAAGGACCATCAATTGATATACTTAAATGTAAATCTAAATTATTTTCTAATAATTTATCATGCCATTTTATAACATTTTGAGTAGATTCTTCTGTTAATAAAAATGACCCATTAGTAGGAATATCAATATAATGAAGTTCTCTATCTGGATTTTTTGCAAGCATTTTTTTCTCATTATTTATTAAAATTTCAAAAATATCTTCCCAATATGGAAAAGCAAAAAATTCTCCAGAAAAAATATCATATGTATTATATTCAAAACCATTTTCTTCAAGCCAATCTAAAAGAATAGGAAAATTTCTTAAAATATTTTCAGGTCGATTTGCCTCTGGCGGATACATTTCTTTTCCATGTTTAAAAAGATAACAATATTCACAAGACTGATTACATGCTGAAGTAATTATGAATTCTATTGATCTTGCCTTTTTTTCTTTTGAAAGAAGATGATGCATTAATAATTTATTTTGTTCTTCTTGAAATGTCATTCTAAAATTACCCCTCTTTCTTTTACCACTCTATCTATTTCTTGTACTGCAACATCCATTGTTCCATTATAAAATAAAGGAATTTCACTTGGACTATGGGTTATCCAAGATCCAGAAAACATATAACCATCTTGAATACACATCGCATTACATAAAAAATATCCTAATGTTGGTATTATATTATTAACATCTTGATATTTTTCATCTATTAAACCAGCGTCAGCATAAGCCTTTATTTGTTGTAAGCAATCAACATAAAAAACTTTATGTGGATAACAATAAAGTTTTTTCATCATGTCGTTAATTACCTAATAATTTTCTTTATCAAAAATCCAATACTTTGCATCTGATTCTGTCCATAAAGTAGCTAAATCATTTAAATTCTTTTGTGTTTTTAAATGATTTGAATAATCTACATATGAATCAAACAAGCCTCTATGACACATAGTATATAAGTTATTATGAAGCGGTACTATATTATATGTATAAACGCCGCACCCACCGCCGCATTTATTACATTTAAAGTAATCATACAATTCTTTTTTCTTAAAATTATGTTGCTCTAAATGCTATAATGATAGACAAGCTTCTGGTACCATAGAAGAAAAATTTGACCAACTTGGCAAATTTTTCCTCACTTTTGGATCAATACTTGCAAAACTTTTTGACACGTTTGCATATATTAATCCATCTTCTTTAGTATATTCACTTGGTTCAGCATTATTCCAAAGTGAATTAGAATACTGTACTTTTGTTTTAGATTCCCAATGATAACGACCCAATTGTCTATCGTAAAATTCTGCCCATTTATAAGCTTTTTCAGGAGTATCAACAAAATGATATGTACTTCTTGAAAAAGTTGGTTTAGTAAAGAAATGAATAAAAAATTTCTCATCATTAAATTTTAAATCATCGCATATTTTATGCCAATTATTTATAATTTTTTGAGTAGTTCCTTTTCCTCTACTGAAATCATTCATTTCTTCATAACCATCAATAGAAATCTAAATCCCTAAATCAAATCTTATTTTACCATGATATACTCGATCAACAGCATCAACTAAATCTTGAATTCGTTGAAAATGATCTGGTAATGAAAGATTCGTTGAAACATCTATTCTCCATAAATTTGGAAAAGCTTCAAAAAATTCATCTATATGATCTATAAATCTATATATACCTAAAAAAGGCTCTCCACCCCACAAACTAATTTCAGTTAATGATTCTCTAATTGTTGGATCATATGCTAAAGTAGTTTTTATTTGTTCTCCTTCTTGAAAAGCTCTTTCGATATCATCATCTATTGCTTTTAGGCCACCCTCTTTATCTTTACAAATATAACAATATGTACAATTTAAATTACATAAACCTGTTGTATATAAAGTCATTGTTGAAAATTTAGGTTCATTCATTAATATCTCCTTAAACATCCGAAAGCGGATTTACTGTAAATGATGATTTATTTGCAAAATAAGTAGCTGTAAAATTACTCCAATTTGAAGCATCATTTAATGTACAAACAGTCGCACAAAATGTTGTAAATTGTGAACCATTTACTGTTGCACAAAAACTTGCATTATCATTTCCAAAATAAGTTGGACAAGTATGACCAACAACACTTGTATGATTTGCTCCACGCTAAGCAGTATGATTTACGCCTCGCTAAGTTGTAAATACTGTTCCAAAATTTGCACCATATTGAGCTGCAAATTGAGCGGTATAAACAGTAACACAAAAAGTGCCATGATTAGCACCTCTTTTACTTGTATTTTGAGAAGCCTTATTTGTAGATTTAGTTGAAGTACCAGCACTATTATTACCTTTATTATTTGAAGTTCGTTGATCAGCTCTACCTCCGCCCTAAGCCCAGTTAAACGTCATATAAGTAAAAGGCGCTCCAGTAGAAAAGTTAGAAGAATTCGAAACACGTTTACTACTATGTACAGTTCTAAAAGTTGCTTGTGTTGCTAAATTAGAACTTTTTACATTACCAAAATTCGCAGTATGATTAGCTCCTCTTTGAGTAGTATATACTGTACCACAATTAGCGGTATAATTTCCTGCAAAATCTGCACCAAATTGTGTTGCAAAATGATTAGTAAAAGTCGTTGTTACATGACCACTAAACTATGCTGCAAAATTATTTGTTCTTTGTGTTATATTATTAGTAGTTAAACCTGGTGCATTATTTAAGAAATTAGTTACTCTAACAGTAATTCTATTTTCTGTAAAATTTGTAAAACAAGCATTTTCTAACTAACCTATTTGCCATTCTACTGGATGAGCAGTTTCCATTGCTTCAATTAATTCCCCTCTATCAACAGAAGCTGGAGTATATGTATCAATATCTACCGTAGCAAGAAAAGGTAACGCTGCTTTTGTCGCTCTAATTTCTTCTTCAACCTATTCTAATGTTGTAGGATAAATTAAAGTACTAACACCTGGAGCTGAAAAACTTACATTGGTAGTTCCAGGTGTTAAAGTAGCACTTGTGGGTGGAGCATAAGAAAGATGCCGTAAAGCATTTAATCTATTATAAAAATCTACTATTGTAGAATTTAAAATTTTCTGACCTGTTAAATTTGTAGTAGGCATTTAATTAACCTCCAACCTATTCTATTTCTCCATCCAGTTCTTCATAAGTCTGACCTATATCATCAATCTCTTTTTCTTCAGGATCAATAATTGGTTCACTTACATAATCAAAATTAATATTAAAAATTACTTGCTCTTCATCTTGAAGAACTAAATCTTCTCTTGCAATTTTATTATATCGAGCAGTTGTATATAAAAGCTTTTCATTTTTATAAATATCAATTGATGTTACTGTATCTGGTAAACAAAAATTTGCAAAATTATCAAGAAGAGACTGATAATCTCCATCGTTACTAACTCTACAAATTAATGTATAATGTAAAACATTATCTGTTCCATCTTCAATAAAAGCATTTTCTTGGAAATTTAAAATAGGAACTAATAATGCTCCTTTATTTATATTTAATAAAAAAGACATTTCAAATCCTCCTCATTTGAATTAATTATATCATAAAAAAATAACATAGTCAAATAGTTATTTTATCCTTGTCTTACTAAGAAGTAATCTCCATTACTAACCGTTAAATATTTACCATCACTTAATATAAAATATACCATATGGGTTCCAGCTCCACCTGAAGATTTCCAAGTGGAACCATCCCAAATTTTAGGATAGGCTGGAACCCAAGCATTATTATGATAAACATACGGTTTAGCAAGTTTCCAATCTGCGCTTGATCCTGATCCTGTATAAATACTTGCGTAACCTCTTACCATAATTATTACCTCACTCTAATCCAAATTCTATTATTGACTTTAACACCATTCCATTCTTCATACTAAGGAATAGCTGATACAGTACCAATAATTAACCAAGGATAATTCATAGCTTCTTCATTAGTCATTTGACTTACTGTACCATTTGAGCCTGAACATACTGGTTGTCCAACTTTAAATGTATTACGATCTTTATCTGTATATGCTAATACACGTCCAGTAGTAGCAATAGGTGTTTTTGCAATTTCCGTTTGACCAATAGCAAAACCAAATGTGTCTGATACTATTTCTGCACCCGGCTACATACGTTCAGTGCTTAAACTTAATGTATCATCACCATTTTCAATTACTACGCGACCAGGCTCAATAATTTCAGTTGTTTCACGATATTCAGCATAGTCATTCCAGGCAGCACCCTACAAAACATTATTTTCTACATAAACATTAGTATTGAATATAGAATCTTGAATATTTTGAGTTGCTACTTGAGAACCAGAAACATAAAATTTTGCAGAAGAAGGTGTTAATTTAGCATTAACATCTGCCCAACCAACTTGATGATCTCCATTGCCAGTTTTAACTAAAGCTTGACCTGTAGTTCCTCCTGCTGGAAGTTCATATTGTTCATTACTTAACTAGAAGAATACTTGACCTTCGGCTCCAGTTGATGGAAGAGTTTCACCATAGTCTGTACCAGAAGTTGCTTTTAATCCTTTAATTGTTAATGTTCCTGTTAATGTTTTAGCACCTGCAATAGTTTGTGTGCCAGTTGTAATAACACCACTTGCATTAGAAGCCGCACTTGGAATTTCAACTGCTGTTCCAACGACTCCGTTTACCGTAGTCTCTATTTTTGGTCCTGCAGTAGTACCACCAACCCAAGCATTACTTACTGTAGTAATTTTCCATCCTTGTGCAGAACCATTAAGCATCGCCCAATATTGTCCAGAAACACCATTCGTAGAAAGTTTTGTTGCAGTTGCGGCATTACCAGTTGTACCATTCGCAATATTACCTGTAATAGCTTTAATTTGGCCTGCATCTACATAAACTGGTTGAGTTGTACTACCTACTGTTCCAGTTGTATTTCCTGTATGAGGAACTCTATTATTCCTAATAGCAACTGTCCCAGCACCATGAACATTAATAGCTAAATCTGTACCAGCTTTACTATCTGCATTTCCAGAAGCACTAAATGTCATAACATCAGTAGAATCATCAAAATACCAAATACCATATTTTGGATAAGATGAACTAAATCCTAATACACAGCCTCCTGTTGTTCCAGTATTATTACCAAAATAAATTGCTTTATTGGTAGTAACATCATCATCAAAATATCCAGTTCCACTTACTTCTAATTTATAAGTTGGAGTTGTACCGTTTGAAATTAATTTACCAATAGATACACAATTATTTTTAATTTGTAAAGCTGGAGTTAAACTTTTCCATCTATTAGAACTAATATTTGCTATACCTTCACCATTAATAAATATAAATGAAGTTACTGCATTTTGAGTTGCAAAAACAGTTGCTTCATTTCCATCAGTTTGATGACTAACATGAACATAATATGATGAAGATCCCGGTCTAAAATTAAGTGCAACTTTATTTTCTGGGAAAGCTATACCATTAGTTGGATATATATAATTTCCATATCCTGATAATTCACCATAAGTAGTACCAGATCCATACACTCTTAAATAACCTTGCGCATTATCTGCAGTTCCAGCTGAACCAGGACTAGAATAACTACTACCATTTGAACCTGCTGTTTTATTATTACCTAAAATTAATATTGCTTTACCAACTACTCCTCCAGTATAACCAGTTTTAGTTTGAGAACTATCATTTGGGTTAGTATAAGTTGTTGTTGTGGTTGCTACACCTTTTGTATCAATATATAATCTTCCATATTGAACATTACTGCTATTTATATAATAACTTTGTCCTGTTGAAGTACCAGTTGCATAATAACTGCCTTCAGTTTCAAACCAAGCTGGAGTAGCACTTGCTCCTCCAAATACTTTTAATCCAGCAGGCGCGCGATAAGCATCATTAGGAGTATATGAAATATAAACTGGTTGAGAACCACCTGTATTAGTAGAAGCATCATAGCTAAATTCAATTCTTGCTCCTGCTGATGATGAAGGATCAGAAGAAGGTCCTGATAAACATAAAGCATTAGCATGAATTTCTTTCCATCTTTGAGTAATAGATCCAATATTTTGAGTTAAATTAGTTGCCGCTTCAGCTTTAACAGGTAATAAATGACCTGCACTTGTAATTTGAAGACCAATACGATTTGCAATAGTATCTCCACCAGCTTCTATATTAATTGCTCCATCAGATAATAAATAAAGAACTTCAGATCCACCACTAACAGATAAATTAGCAGCAGATTCACCAGCTCCTACGACTGTAACGCCTCCACCACCAATTTTTATACCATTACCATTCGCATCAGAAGTGTTATCTACAAAAGTAATCATTTGATTTGTAGATTTAGTTCCTACATAATAGATACCTTTCGCACCAGCTTTACCTATATATAAATTATTAAAAGGATAAGATGTATTACCTAAATTTCCAGTAGTAGTCAATACTGAATTATTAAAAATAAATGGTATATTAGCAGTATTATATATATGTGTAAAACTAGCATTTTGAGAACCTATATTAACAGTATTTGAATTATTAGTAATTTTTAAAGTAGAACCAACAAATTCCCATTGACTACTTGCATTCTATAATCGAATAGTTGCACTACTACTACCATTTTTACTAATATAAAAACCACCATTATTATTATGAATACTCCAACTATTTGCTGAAGTTCCACTGGCTGCAGTTAAATCATTACCGCCTAATACGATAGTTGACCAAGAACCTGTTGGATATATTCTTAATCCTTCTCTGTAAGTTCCACTTGAAGGCCATAATTGTAATGCTCCATCAACAATACGAGCATTTGATGTTGAACTAATAGCATTAGCTCCACTATAATATGCCATATAAGTTTCGGTACCAGAATTAACAGTTGCACTTAACGAATAATCGCAAGCTGTAATAACACCTGATGATGTCATATATACTGGTTTAGTAGAACTTCCCGTAGCACTTGTACTTTGTGTCGCATGAGCAATTGTTTGCCAATCTCCCCATACATTATCTCCAGAGGTTCTATACCATAAACGACTATCATTTGAAGTGGTATTTCCAATTTGGAATCCCCAATCAGCTTTAGTATTACCTGAAGCTTTACGATAAGGAATATTTATAATATTAAAATAATTTCCGCCAGTCATTCCAGTACCAGCAGCATTATTCATATTTACATAAACTCCAAAATCATAAAGAGCTGTACTTGCTGCTGTTGTAGTCTACCATTTTAAATAATTAGTAGCTGTTTCTACAGCCATAGAACCTAAACCTAAATTAGTTCTTGCATTTGCGGCAGTCGTTGCTCCAGTACCTCCATTGGCTATTGGTAATGTACCTGATATACCAGTAGTCATATTAGCACCGGTAAAAGCACCTGCAGTTGTTGAAGCTAAATCTACAGTAATAGTAGGTTGATCATTAGTAACAATTAATTCTCTAGTTACTGTAGTTGTAGTTGGTTCTGATGTTAATAAGTTAGTAGTTTCATCTTTTTCAGATACAGTTAATGCTCCAACAAATGTTATATATCTTACTCCAGTAGCACCACTAGCTGTTCTTGCTGGAATATGTATATCAAAATACCATTTTCCTCCAGTCCCACTATATACTAATCTAACTTGATCTGGAGTTGTTTTTCTAGCTCCAATTATCTATTTAATATGAGCATAATTAGTATTAGAAAAAGAAATCTCAAGGATAGCTAAAGTTGGTTCTTCTGATGACCATGAACCATTAATATAAACAGTTCCTACTCCATATCCATGATATCCTGTTAAAGCACAGACTCGTTTCCATCCAGCATCATAAGGACCTGTTTTTGACCATGCTGTTACTCTTTCTACTTTTATACCATTATTATAACTACCTGCAGATAAATTATGAGTACTTGGATTAATAGTAATACTAGCATCATAAGCTGCTTCAGCTGCATTTCCAGATGTAGGAGAAGCAGAAGTTGTTGTTAATATTTTATAATTTGCATCAGTTGTTGAAGCAGTTTGTTTTACTAAAGTATCAGTATTTGTATTTGGATTTGCTGGTAATTTAGCTTTAATAGCGACACCACCTACTGTAGCAAGAGTAATTTCATTATTCCATGCTAAAGTAGAAGTCCCTGATGTAATTAATGTTTGCCAACTATTATCTCCTCGTAAATATGTTGTTGTTGTATTTGGAGTATTAGATAATTTAGTAGCTGTTGCTGAATTACCATTTACTGTAACATTTCCTGATACATCAGAAGAAATCATCCATTTATTACTTACAGCGTCATATAATCCATGATTTTCATTTCCGGTTCCTACGCCCATCCACATATCAACAACACCTGAATATGTAACTCTAAATTCTCCATTTTTACCATTTGCATGAGCTATATGTAACTAATTTGCTGCGGGATTATATTTAAAATCTGCGTCATAAACAGGACGCCCAGGAGCACCATTATATGAAAACCAAACATATCTTTCAGTATTATCACTTCCGGCACCAATTCCACTATAAGTAAATCCATTTGCCGTTTTAAAATCATAAGTACCATAAAGAGTTCCAGTAATAGTACTAGCTGTACTACTTTGTCCGACATCAATTGCGCCACCATTATATTGTATATATAATTTTGCAACTGTATCATCACTATTATATGCCTAAAAGCCAGAAGCTCCTAAAGATAAATATCTGCTGTTTCCAGTTATTTTAAATCTTTTATGAGAAGTATTATCATTAGTACCTATATTAAAATTAACATTTCCATTTACATATAAATTTTCACTTGGAGCAGTTGTAGTATTAATTCCAATAGAACTTGTAGTTGCATATAATGAAGCCGCAGAAGATAATTTTGTAGTAGATTCAGTATATATTAATCTATTTGCCGTAAAAGACATATTACCAGTGCCGCCATATGCAGTACCTATAGTAGTTGCATTCCATGTACCAGTTGTTACAGTACCAAGAACTTTTAAATTAGAGCTTGTGCCACTATAAGCACCATTCCAATATGCAAGTGTATTTACATCTATCAAACGTAAATTATTAGCATTAGTATTACCTGCTGAATTCCATCCAAGCGCACCCGTAGATGTATTATTTAAGATTGCACGAGTAGTAACATTTCCAGTTCCATTACCAATCATAACTTGGCCTGAAGTAATACTTGAAAGTCCAGTACCACCTCGCGCAACAGGTAACACACCAGTCGCGATTTGATCAGCATCTAATGGAGGAATTTGAGTAGAAGATAAACTTCCCCAATAAGTAGATGTTCCATTTGTCGTTAAAACTT
>JAEEGL015836758.1_pt1 | contig 50447 bp, 39 predicted proteins | sample 9134231 | NCBI WGS metagenome assembly JAEEGL01 (sample SAMN16246548, study PRJNA631951) | gut metagenome | biome: gut microbiome; feature: rumen; material: fiber-attached | host: Bos | place: Iran: Karaj | collected 2018-10 | reverse complement strand
CTGGAAATTTGCTGCATCTACAACAAGGTTAGCCTCTGTGCGTCCATTGTAAAATGAACCGAATTCAGCTGATGCTTCAGTTGCTGTAAATTTATTTGAACCGGCTGCCTGCTGAAATTCCTGTCCAATACCAAAGTTTGTATAATCCATATAACCATGGAAAGCTGCTGTCTGAGCAAAAGCACAGCAAGCTAAAGCTACCATAGCAATAATTAGTGCTAATTTTTTCATTGATTTTTTCTCCTTATTTATGAAATTAAGCCTGAGGTCCATTATCTACAATTGTAACAGTTAAAACAGCACCGGCTCGTGTAAACGTAACTACATATTCATGATTCTGTGCATTACAGCATTCAGTAATAGTTTTATTGGTTACTGTACCTGAATCATCTTCATAGAACCAAGCATTTGTATCAGAACAATTTATATCTATACAACTGCGTTTACTTGTACTTACATTTGTATAATCTGCTTCAATAACCATTGCACCATCAACACTTGTAGCAATTATTCTTATAGTCTTTGTTGCACCATCAGCAATTGCTACTTTAGTAGAGGCATTTGTTCCGATTACAGCACCTGATAGCGTCCACCACTCATTTGCTCCTGCAATAGATTCTTTTTCTCCATTATCCACATAGACATCGTAAGTTCCAAATTGAGGATAAGCATAAAATGCAGGTCCTTCAACAGAAAAATTGCTTGAAGTAAATTTACAACTTCCAATAGTTTGAGGCCACTCTGTTTGTGCATCCTGAGCAGCTTGAGCAGCTGCCACATCAAATGGTTCACGAATCTCCAGATTACATCCACTAAAAACAAGTCCTACAAGAAGAAGGACAGCCAACAGTAATGATAATTTTTTCATCATTTCTCCTCCCTTTTTTCAAGGTTCCTTTTTTATTATTGCTGATAAAAGAATCAGCCGCTTTTTTGTGTGAACGTACACACATTTTTTACAGTTTCGATTATATATCACGTTTTATATCAATGCAAGTTATTTTTTGCTTATTTATCAATTTTTTTCGTTTTTTTAAAGTATTTTATATCATTTTTGCATTATTCTATAGAAAAGTTTACGTACACGCAATTTTTTTATATCCATTTTTATTGATATTTAACTAAAAAAGAACTTTATGAACCATAAATTGAATAAGATGTAAAAAAAATAATGCAAAAAACATAAAATGGAATTATACTTCCTTTAGAAAGCAATAATTTTTACGAGGAATTGATTATGGATTTTCAGAAAAACTCTTCATCCAGGTATTTTGATATATGTATCACCATAAATGGTAAAAGAAATTTTTACAATTTCACCAGTAATACAGAACAGGAGCAGGATGTATCAGAAGACTGGGAAGATGAAAATCAAAATAAGTTTGACAACAAAAGCGAAAATTCTCAGGAAATGAGTGTAATTCATCATACAGATGATGATGATTTTCAGGAAGAATTCGCTGATGAATTTATATAATAGGATGCTGCTGGTCTCTTAAGAAAAAATCCGCAAAGCAAAACACAAATTCTACGGGAATCTTGAAACTGTAGTTCAGACCAAACCCTACAACTCACACGACAAGAACTCAATCCTTGTATGCATCGAAAATCTGGAAGAGTTTATAAATATGGAAAGAAAATTTTTTTTTTAAGAAACATGAAGACGAACAGGCAAAAAAAAACTCATCTTATTGATGAGCTTTTTAAGAGCGGCAGAAGGGAGTCGAACCCTCGTCTTCAGCTTGGAAGGCTGAGATAATAGCCGTTATATGACTGCCGCAAGATGTATATATAATATATCGATATTAAAAAAAATTGTCAATAACTCGATAAAAAAATGTATCAGGAATTTTTCTGGAAAAATAAATTAAAAAAATATGTTTTTTTTGTAACTTTCTTTAGAGATATTTGATTATTTTGTGAATATGGATATAAATGATTGCATTTTTATCCAGCATGTGATAAAATTAAATCACTATTACGGAGGTTCTAAGATGAACAAGAAACTTTCTATTTTTGTATCAGTGTTGTCTATACTGCTTGCTTTCGGCGCAGTATCTTGTAAAAGTGCTGATTTTTCTGATCCTGAAGTATCAAATGCAGCTTTCAAGCTTGTTTACGATAACTATTTTTCGCTTTTAAATCTTGAAGGTGCTAAGGCATACACAATCAAAGAAGGTGATACACTTTCTGCAATTGCTAAAGCAAATTATGGAGACGACAAAGGTTATTACTTCCCGATGATTATGCTTGGTTCTTCTGCAGTTATTAAAGATCCAGATTATATCCAGCCAGGTCAAGAACTTACAATTCCAGATTTTGAAAAGAACCTCGGTTCTACACAGGGAAAAGCTATAATGGCTCCATATTTCCGTGATATTGCAAATATATACCGCAATAAAGGAAATACAACTGTAGAAAAAGAACTCAAAGCTATTGCTGATGCTCTTGGAAAAGGTCTACTTTCTGTAGATGCAAAATAAAATGTAAAATAAAAACGTATTGTTGTTGTTGCTGTCAGCCAACGACTTTTCGGGAGTATCTGTATGTGTTGCCCTACAGATACTCCTTTTTTTTACACTTAATGTTTTAATAATTCAATTTCTGCCGGAGTTAATTCCCGGTATTCACCAGGCAAAAGATTAGTATCAAGCTGAAGTTTTCCTTCACTCACTCTTTTTAAATACACAACTTCATTTCCTACGGCCTTGAACATTCGTTTTACCTGATGAAATTTTCCTTCTGTAATTGTAAGAAAAGCACTTTGAGAATCTGACATTTCAAGCAGGGCATGCTCAGCGATAAAACCGCTTTCGTTTCCTTCAGGTTCTATTTTTAAGCCAGAAGCAAACTTTTCCCTGTAAAGCGCAGCTTCTTTTTCTGATACAGCATTTTTCAGTTTTACAAAATATTTTTTAGGAATCTTATTCTTTGGAGAAATCAGTTTATGTGTTAATTCTCCGTCAGTTGTCATAATAAGTAAACCTTCTGTATCAATATCAAGTCGCCCTACATTATGGATAATTCCTCCTAAATATTCAATTTTGTATTTATCATCGAGCAAATCAAATACCGTTTTGTGTAATCCGTCTTTATTTGCACAAACTACATCTGCACATTTATTCATCATAATGTAAACATTACGTTTAATTTCGAGAATTTTGTCATCAATCTGAATAATATCTTTCTGTGTATCTACATGAAAATCTGTTGAAAAACATTCTTTTCCATTAATTTTTATTGCGCCAGAATGTATCAGTTTTTTAACATCTTTACGCGAACCGTACCCATGATGTGAAAGTATTTTATCTAATCGTTCCATAAATACGATTTTATAATATAGAAAAATGATTGACAAGGTTTTCTATAATTCTTAATATTAATTGTATGTCTGAAAATGTTTCTAATGTAAGTGCAGTAGAACGCACAATATTAATCTTAGAGCAATTATCTTCTCATCCTGAAATAAATCTGGAAGATTTTGCAAAAGAATGTGATCTTCCCAAAGCAACTTTATACAGATTTTTACAGACCCTGATAACTTTAGGATATGTTCGCCGGGATGAAAATGACAGATATTCACTTACATTAAGGATGTTTTCTATTGGTTCATCCAGTCTTGAGCAGACCGATTTGCTAGCTGTTTCACGGCCTGTTGCCCAAAAACTTTCAGATTTTACAGGTGAAACTGTACATATCGGAATGCTTGAAAAAACCCGGGCAGTTTACGTCTTAAAAATTGAAAGCGCTCATACAATCAGAATGTTCAGCCGGGTTGGGAAACATATTCCTCTACACTGTACGGCTATCGGGAAAATTCTTATATCAGAAATGGAAAAAAATGCCCGTCATGAATTATACGAGCAGATTCACGGAAAAAACAAAACTTTTGATAAATATACAGAACACACTCTGATAACTGATGTACAGCTGGATAAAGAACTAGAAACAGTAAAACAGCTTGGCTTTGCTCGTGACAACGAAGAACATGAAATGGGAATTACCTGTATTGGTGCTCCGGTTCGGGATGTAAGCGGAAAAATTATTGCCGCTATGTCTGTTTCGTTTCCATGTTTCAGATTTCCAGAAAACAGGTCTGATGAAATTATCAGTGCAATAAAAAATGCTGCACTTGAAATATCCGGAGCAATGGGTTACAAATAGTTATATCCATTGTAAAAACTATACAAATATAAAAACAAGGAATTATCAATGACAGAAGAACAGAATAACGCATTATTACAGCATCTTACAGAACTTACTCAAATTAATGACCCGATAGATCAGGGACTTTATCAGCGTTATGATGTACTCCGGGGTTTACGCTATCCGGATGGACGTGGTGTTCTTGTGGGATTAACCCGTGTTGGCGATGTAGTTGGTTACGAAATGATTGACGGACAAAAAGTTCCAATTCCTGGACAACTGCTCTACCGCGGATACAATATTGAAGAAATTATAAAAGATACTGAAGCACATAATCAGTTTGGTTTTGAACAGACGGTTTATCTGCTTTTATTCGGTGAGCTTCCAACAAGTGAACAGCTTGAACATTTTAATTCGCTTTTAGGTGCCATGCGTAATCTTCCTTCCGCCTTCACTGATGATTACATTACAAAATCCCCATGTTCAAATATAATGAACAAACTTGCCCGCGGTGTTTTGGCCAGCTATTCCTATGATTTAAATCCGGAAGATACAAGAATTGCAAATGTGCTTCGGCAGTGCATGGAACTGATATCACGTTTTCCAACTCTTGTTGGCTATGCCTATCAGCAGAAACGCCGTTACTTTGACAAAAAAAGTATGTACATTCATATTCCAAAGCCAGAGCTTTCTACCTCAGAAAATTTACTCAGACTTATCCGCAGTAATAAACAGTATACAAAACTGGAAGCTGAAATTTTGGACCTTGCCTTAATTCTGCATGCTGAACATGGTGGCGGTAACAACTCTACCCTTGCCGTACATGTAATTTCCTCTGCTGATACTGATACATATTCTGCAATAGGAGCAGCACTGGGATCTCTCAAGGGAAGACGCCACGGTGGCGCAAACATGCAGGTTATGGAAATGATGGATGATATAAAAAAGCATGTTAAAGACTGGTCTAACGAAAAAGAAGTAAAAGAATATCTTAGAAAAATTATCCGCAAAGAAGCCTTTAACAGAAAAGGACTAATTTACGGACAGGGTCATGCTGTTTATACAATCAGTGATCCCCGGGCCATTCTGCTCCGCGATAAAGCTGAACTACTTGCAAAAGAAAAAGGCTGTCTTGAGGAATTTAACCTTTACAGACTGATAGAAAAACTTGCACCTGAAGTATTCCAGGAAGAAAAAGGCAACAAAAAACTCATCTGCTCAAACGTAGACTTTTATTCCGGCTTTGTTTATACAATGCTCAATATTCCTCGTGAACTCTTTACCCCGATTTTTGCAGTAAGTCGTATTGCCGGCTGGAGTGCCCACCTGATTGAAGAAATTGTTTCAGGCGGAAGAATATATCGCCCGGCCTATAAAAATGTTCTTGAACCACGTACTTTCATCCCGATTGACGAACGATAAACAAATACTGAACATTTTTGTAGAATAACGGATACAAAACTTAGGACTATATAATTATCAGGATATTTCTTTGTTATACGGACGCCCGCTACTTGAGGTGCTAAAAAAAATGTACCTGAAGTATACTACTATAAATTTCTTCAAATTAATGCTATATTACTAGTATGAGATCATTTTCTGATAATAATAATAAAATTATTTGTGCAGATGTATTTGAAGGTCTTTCTCAAATTGAGGATGAATCAGTAGATTTAATATTTATTGACCCTCCATATAATATTGGGAAGAAATTTGAATCAACAATGGATAAATGGGATTCTGATGAGGATTATTTAAATTGGTGCTACAAATGGATTGATGGATGTATCTGTAAACTTAAAAAAACTGGTTCGATGTATATAATGACCTCAACTCAGTTTATGCCATATTTTGATATTTATATTCGCTCAAAAATGACTATACTTTCTAGAATTATTTGGAGCTATGATAGTTCAGGAGTACAAGCAAAAAAGTATTTTGGCTCAATGTATGAACCTATTTTATTTTGCGTAAAAGACAAAAAAAATTATTGTTTTAATGCAGAGGACATATTAGTAGAAGCAAAAACGGGATCCCAACGAAAACTCATAGATTATCGGAAACCAGTACCAACTCCTTATAATACAGAAAAAGTTCCTGGAAATGTTTGGAATTTTCCAAGAGTTCGTTATCGTATGGATGAATATGAGAATCATCCAACCCAAAAACCAATTGCTTTATTGGAAAGAATCATAAAAGCATCTAGCAATGAAGGAGATTTAATACTTGATCCATTTTCAGGTACTTTTACAACTTCATATGTTGCAAATTCATTAGGAAGAAAATCTATAGGAATTGATATTTCTGAGGAATATTTTAAGATCGGACTTCGAAGAGTTTTGCGTAAAACTGAATATAATGGTGAATCTCTTACAAGAGAACCAAAATCATACGAAAGAAAAAATATTCAGCATGAACAAGAAGTACTACCACTTTTTGCATAAGGAGAAACTATGGTTTTTCATGATTTTACAGATACAATAATTTCACAAATTAAAGCAACTTTAAAAGTGGATGGAAAAGAATTACTTCAAGTTTCTCCGTTATTAGAATATATAAATATTAAAACAAAATCTGCAAATAGAGGTTCAAAAGCTCGTGGAAGTTTTGCAAACCTCTATGCAATATATGTTTTGGTAGAGGACTATATAAAAGTAGTTTTCGATAGAAAGCAAGATTACAAGAAATATGAAGGTGCTATATTTTCAGATTTGTTTACAAGACAAAGAGAATTACCGTTTGGTGAAAAATTACAAAACCACGCATTGAATCATAGATTGAATGAAGAATTTCATAAATATTTCCCTACTGTAGAAGACACGATTATTATACGAGATATTCCTACAAGTCGGTATTGGATAAATGCAAATCTTCTTATTATTAAAGTTAGCGGAAAAGTTTATGATATCAGTAAAACTATTATTTGTATTATAAACGAATATATTAAAGCAAAGAAAAATGCATTTGAAAAATTTATTTACTCTTGCGAACAACTTCAAAAATTTCCTTCTAGCGATAAAGAAAAAGTATTTTCATTTATTTCAGGATTGCTAGAGCCGAATGTTGATGCTAGGTTATTTGAAATAGTGAGTTTTGCTATCTTGAAATATTATTATTGGGATAAAAAAATTTTCTGGGGATATGACAAGATAAACTTGCAAGAAGAAAATTTAAAACTATACAAAACAGGTCGAACTAATGCAAATGATGGTGGAATAGATTTTGTAATGAAGCCACTAGGAAATTTTTACCAAGTAACAGAAACTTTAGATGTAAAGAAATATTTTCTCGACATAGATAAACTTGAACATTATCCAGTAAAATTTGTCATAAAGACAAATGAATCAGTAGAAGAAATCTTAAACCATTTGCGAGAAAATGCAATTCAGCAATACGGCATAGAAATTATCGTTAATCGATACATGAATTCTATTGATGAAGTTATAAATATTCCAATGCTTATATTATATTTAAATGAGGCCGACCAGAATGGCTATCTTAATAATGTTCTTGATGAAATAATTCTTCAAAGTAAAGTTGAATTTAATTATGAAGAAGATAATGATGAATAATAACACATAACATAAAATTCAAAGCCGACAACGACTTTCGTCGTTGCGGTTTAAGCAGTTGTTCGCTTGAAAAAAATTTGTTTAGTTCCATTTAATGCTTTTCAATTTTTATCAAAAATGATAAAATCACTACATTATGAAACCAACATTAATTAAAGACATTCTTGTTTCACAACCTGATGGTCGTGATGTAACAGTTTACGGATGGGTTCGCACAAAGCGTGACTCAAAAAATCTTGTTTTTATTCAGGTGAATGACGGCTCATGTTTTGCTTCCATTCAGCTTACCTTTGACCGTGACGAAAATGCAAAGAATCCAGATCTTGAAAATATAGAAAATCAGTTTAAAAAAATTCTAACAGGCGCTTCTGTAAAAGCAAGTGGAAAACTGATTGAATCTCCAGCCTCTGGGCAGGCTGTTGAAATTAAACTTGAATCAGTAGAGGTTTTAGGTGAAGCAGGCAGTGACTACCCTTTACAGAAAAAAGGACATACTGTAGAGTTTTTACGCGAAATTGCACATCTTCGACCAAGAACAAACCTGATTGGAGCAGCTGCCCGAATGCGCAGTCAGATGGCCTATGCTGTACATACATTCTTTCAGGAACGCGGCTTTCAGTATTTTAACGCACCTTTAATCACAGCTTCAGACTGTGAAGGTGCAGGAGAAATGTTTCAGGTAACTACACTGGATCTTGAACGCATTGCAAAAATTGGAATTGAAGCTGGAAGCAAAGGCATGGATCCTGCAAAGGCAGCAAATCTTGTTGATTACTCCAAAGATTTTTTTGGGAAAAAAGCAAGTCTTACTGTTTCAGGTCAGTTAGAAGCCGAAACCTATGCAACTGCTTTAGGACGTGTCTACACTTTTGGACCTACATTCCGTGCAGAAAATTCCAACACACCAAGACATCTTTCTGAATTCTGGATGATTGAACCAGAGATGGCTTTTTTTGAACTTGAAGATGACATGGACATTGCCGAAGAATTTGTAAAATATCTTTTGAACTGGGCTTTAACTAAATGCAGAAGCGATCTGGAATTCTTTGATTCACGAATCCAGAAAGGTCTTATAGAAACTTTAACTCATGTTGCACACTCAGATTTTGCAAGGGTACCATATACAGAAGCCGTTAAACAACTGGAAGCAAATAATGATAAATTTGAGTTTAAGGCTTTCTGGGGCTGTGACTTACAGACAGAACACGAAAGATTTCTTACTGAACAGATTTATAAAAAACCGGTTATGGTTTACGACTATCCGAAAGAAATCAAGGCCTTCTATATGAAGCAGAATCCTGACGGAAAAACAGTACGCGCTGTAGATGTGCTTGTTCCTGGAATCGGAGAATTAATCGGCGGTTCAGAACGTGAAAGTGATTATGACAAACTGTCAAAACGTATTACAGAACTGGGAATGAAAGTTGAAGATTACTGGTGGTACATGGACTTACGAAAATATGGAACAGTACCTCATTCAGGCTTTGGACTTGGTTTTGAACGACTGCTTCGTTATGTAACAGGAATTGAAAACATCCGTGATGTAATTCCTTTCCCGCGTGCTCCAAAGCAGTGTGAGTTCTAATTATACACTTACTTTCCTGAAACGCTGTCTTGATAGTTCATGTCAGCGTTTTTTTTATATTAAACAGATTTTTCCATTTGAAAAGTTTTTAAGGCAGTTCGAAAAATCATTAAATTTTTCTGATTCAATTTTACCGGAAATCTGTATATCCGTTTGAAAGTTTTCAAGAACCTCACTCAAAGGGAAACTTTTCATCATATGTTTTATCTGGTCATATTTGTCATACGGAACAGAAAAAGAAAAAGCAGTTTTTTCAATAAGCGGTTCAAGGCATCCGTTTTCCGCTGCTGAATGCAACACCGCTTTTGCACTGTCACTGTAAGCTTTAACTAAGCCGCCTGTTCCAAGCAGAGTGCCGCCAAAATAGCGTGTAACGGTAAGAAGAATGTTTGTAATTCCGGAACCTTTAAGCACATCAAGAACAGGCCTGCCAGCAGTTCCGGAAGGCTCTCCGTCATCGCTGGAACCAAGTATCTGTCCTGTATTACCAATAACAAATGCATGTACGACATGCCTTGCATCCTGATATTTTATTTTTTGATTTTTTAGTATTTCACGGGCTTCCTGCTGTGTATTTACAGGAAAAACTTCAGAAATAAAACGAGAGTTTTTTACTACAAGAGTTTCTGCACTAAAGGGTTTTACAAGACAATTAATCATACGGAATAATTCAAATATACATCAATTTTATTATCTTGTCATGGTCATATTTTATTTTTACTATAAAGTAATGGATAATACAAAGCAGAAAATTATTCTTGATAAAAAAGAAGCTGCCCGTCGAGATTACATGTTAAAAGGCTCCGTTCTCCGGGTTCTTATAACAATTTCCCTTCCTTTAGTTTTTTACAACTGTTTAAATCAATGCTTTCAGTTTATAGACACTTTAATTGCAGCTGATATAGGTTCCAATGTAGTTTCTGCAGTCAGCTTCATACAACAGCTTCAGACAATGCTTCTGGCAACAGGACATGCACTTGCTGTTGGTGGTGGCATTCTTATTTCCAGATATTATGGTGCCGGCGACATGGAAAATGTTTCCAGATACATAAGCACGCTTTTTTTTACCGGCTGTTTTGTAGCTCTAACAATTCTAAGCATTTTTGTTCCGCTTGCAAAACAGTTTTTAATAATTATGAATATGCCCGAAGATTTAATTTCAACCGGAACCATGTATTTTAGAATTGAAATCTGCACACTTGTTGCTGTTTTCATAAATACTATTTATCTTGCAACTGAAAAAGCCCGCGGAAATACAAAAAAAATCATGTACTACAATCTTCTGGTTTTATTCACAAAAACTGTTTTAACGATTGTTCTGGTATACAGTGTAAAAAAAGATATTATCATGCTGGCTCTTGCTACCCTGCTTTCACATTCTGTTTTGACTGCCATTGCAATCATCAGTCTTTCATCTAAAAAAAATATTTTTCAGGTTTCACTAAAAAAAATTTCTTTTAAATGGCAGTTTTTTAAACCGATTATCACACTTTCGCTGCCTATATTTTTAGAAAAATTTGTTTTTGCATTTGGAAAAGCAATTGTAAATTCTATGGCAGCAAATTACGGTTCACTTATTGTCGGAGCCCTCGGAGTTTCAAACCGTCTCGGAGGCTGCGCAACGACTCCTCCACAAGGTGTACAGGAAGCTGAAAGTACACTGATAAGCCAGAATGTCGGTGCATGTAATAAAAAACGGGCAATCAGTTTTTTCTTTAAAACAGCTCTTGTAATAATGACAATGGGAGTTTTTTTTCTGATACTTATGTTTAACTGCAAAGAAATTCTTATCAACCTTTTTGCAAAAGGAAACAAAGACTTTGCTTTTGAAATTTCAAAAATCTATCATTATGAAATCTGGGGTTCAATATTTCTTGCAGCAGGAACTACAATACAAGGTATGCTTTATGGTTTCGGCTTTACCCGCCTTGCCATGATTCTCAATATTATAAGACTTTTCGGCTATAGAATTCCAACTTTATGGTATATTCAAAATATGACAAATCTTGGCAGTGAGGGGGTCGGGTTAACAATGTTCATAAGTAATGCACTTTATGGAATAACTACAATAATTACTTCAATTTTTGTAACCCGAAAACTTATAAGAGAAATTAAAACATCAACTGTAGCGCATTAAATATTTTAGACAATTTTATAGATATTTAACTTATTTCATGTTAATTTTTCTATACTAATATGTTATAATTTTTATATATTTGCATAAAAATCTTGCAAAAAAAAGGGGAAATCATGAAAAAATTTATTGTTGTATTTTTCATACTGCTATGCACACTGATTTGTGTATCATTTATTGCATGTGCGGGCTCTCCATCTGTAGAAATGGCAGATGACACAAGGGCAAACAGAAAAATTGATGTATGGGACTTTGGCGGCATTCAAGCTGCAGGCGCTCAATTTAATAACAACATCACAAAAGAAAAACTTGATGCAATACCTACACTTAATATCGGTGGAAAGTTCACCCTTGCAGACGTAGAATTCGGAGATCTTGTACTTTCTCCAATTGCTAATGACCGTGCCTACTATTACGAAGATTTCGGAATGAAACCTGGTAAAAAATCTTATGGTAACCAGGGCTACGATTCTGTTACTTTCCCGGACGGTTACCAGTCTCACGGTATTTATTATTGTAACGGAACCGGTGGTGAAGAAAGACGTTACATTATTGTAAATAATGTTAAGGCTGGAGATAAAATCAGTTTTTATGCAATTACCTCAAACTCAAATGAAACAAAAGTTCACTTTGCTCATATCAACGATGAAAAAATAAAGACAGGTCTTCAGGACGAAGTTGCTTCAATGATGCAGAGTGAAAAAAAATATGAATATGTTGCAAAAGCAGACGGTTCTTATAAAATCTATACAGAAAAAGAAGGTGGAAAACCGTGTTACTACCGTGTAGTAAGAACACCGGCTGTTTTTGTCACAGGTTCCCTGAAAATTCCTTCAAGTCTGAAAGGCCAGCCTTATGGCATCAGTTTTGTAAATCAGAATACAGGAGTTTCTACAGAAGGAAAAGTTTCCGGTACATCTTTTGGAGTCTATCTGGCACCCGGGTATGATTATGTTGCTGTTTTAACAGGGTGTGCCGGTTTTGGTATTTCTGATGATTCTAAACTTGTAAAAGTTACAGACGAAGCTTTGATTAAAGGAAGCCAGACCGCAAAACTAAAGGCAGAAGCACAGAGTATTCTAACAGTTAAAGGAACAATCACAGGTTTTGATCCAGCTTATGATGTTTCTAAGCTTTCGATTGTATTGTATCCGCCGAAAGATACCTTATACCAGAGTTCCACTATGAAAATTTCTGGATCTGAGTTTTCAGGACTGCTTGAACCAAATGTAAAATACACAGCTGAACTAAAAGGTGTAAACGATTACTTTATTACAAAGGGAAAAGAGTTCTCGGCCGGAAGCGATTTTTCTCAGGATATTAAAGTTGGTTTAAGGACTGTATCTAAAGCTTCAGGAAAAATTATCGGAGCTAAAAACGGCGACATAAAAACAATTAGTTTTGTTAATGTTAATGACGGATACAAATATTCAGGAACTGTCGCAAACGGAAATTATGCAACAGAACTCCGTGAAGGGGTTTATGACATAGAACTTGACGGCGGATACAAATGTTTCATGCACCTTGTTATGGAAGGTTCTACTGTAAACAAAGATATTCTTGTTCATCCAGAAAAAGAAAACGCCCCACAGATTGCCTTAAAGAAATCCCTTTACGTAGGTTACAAGAATCGTAAAGACAGTTTTGCTACTTTAGGGGAAGCTGTAAAACAAGCTTCGTATATGAATCCACAAAGTGAAAATGATCGTATAACAATTTACATTGCACCAGGTGTTTATCGGGAACAGGTTATTATACGGACACCATATATCACTTTAAAAAATGAAACACCGTCGCAGGAAGTAAAACTTACCTGGTATTACGGAATCGGATACAAATATTACAGCTGCGGTAAAAACGGATATTATTCAGAAGATGCAAAACTTGACAGATACGAAAAAGGCTCTCCTGCCCGCTGGGGTGTTGCAACTCAGGTTACACCAGGTGCTAAATATTTCAAAGCAGACGGCATCACTTTCGAATCTTCATTTAACAAATACATAACCGATGAAGAACTTACAGACGGAGTTGTTTCTGACGGCTCTATCCAGTATCAGAGAAAACTTTCATCTGATGTACGAAGTGCTAAAGCTAAAGAAAGATCATCAGCCCTTTGTCTTGAAGCCGATTACAGCGAATGTTACAACTGTAAGTTCATTGGAAATCAGGATACACTGTTTACTGGAAGTGACGTACATCAGTATTACAGAAACTGCTACATCGAAGGCACAACCGATTATGTTTTTGGTGAAGGTGACTGTGTATTTGAAAACTGTGAACTGTCCTGGTGCGGAAATCCTGATTTACCGGCAGAAGGTCATATAGCCGTTGCAAAATCTAAAGGACAAAAAGGATATCTGTTCCTTAACTGTACAGTGACAACCCTTGACGGAATGAAAATGGGAAAAGCAGACTTTGGACGACCATGGGAACAGGGAGCAAAAGTTGCTTTTATCAACACAAAACTTGACCGTAAAGATTCTATAGCCGATGACGGCTGGGGACAGATGAGCGGAAACGTTCCGGAAAAAGCAACATACCGCGAATTTAATACAACAATCGACGGTAAAAAGGCAAACGTAGCTTTCAGAATTATGGGAACAATGCTTAATTCAGCTGCAGGTTATTCTGTTAAAGATTATCTTTCAGACTGGACACCTTCGTTCTATAAAGCAGCACCTTCAGCAAAACCTTCGTTTGTAAAGAAACCAGCACTTACCTCAAGTGAAGACCTCAATCTTCCTTATACAGGAGATATTCTTACTGTACGTTATGAACTCGACAAAGAGTCAGCAAACTATGATACATCTTTAATCCGCTGGATAAGAGTTAAAGACGGAAAAGAAACTGTTGTAAAACTTTCTGCAGGAAATGCATCAAAAACATATCTGCTTCAGGATACAGATGTGGGCGGAATAATCCGTGTAGAAGTAATTGCAGAAAATGGCGGGGCAAATAAAGGTGAAACTGCTGTTGCCAGACTGGATGCAAAAGTTTTACAGGGTTCTGCCGCACAGGTAACTGGAGTTCCTGAAAAAGGAGAAAGAGTTAAAGGAAAAATAAACATTTTCCTTGCCGGAGATTCAACGGTAAAAGACTATTCTGATATAGGAATGTACATGAACGGAAAAAATGCTGACGAAGGCTCATGGGGTGAATATCTTGGTTTCTTCTTTGACAGCAAAAAGTGTGTAGTAAAAAACTATGCTAACGGAGGCCGTTCTACAAGAAACTTTATTAATGAAGGAACACTTGAAAAAATTGCTTCCCAGATTGGAAAAGGAGATTATCTGTTTATTCAGTTTGGACATAATGACTCATCTAATACTTCTGGTTACCTTGAAGACCGTCACGTTCCTCTCGGAGCCCCTGATGCAAATGGAAAATTCCCTGTAAATGCAGGTAAAAAAACAGCTACTCCAGCAAGTTATCAGGACAGATATGGCCCAGAATTCTATGCCTGGGATTCTGGCGGAACATACAAATGGTTCTTAAAACAATACATCGAAGTAGCGAAAAAAGCAGGAGCAACACCTGTTCTGGTAACACCTGTATCGAGACTTAATTTTTCAGGGGACAAAATAAAACCTCATCATGACTCTGTTGATAAAAATTCACCAAGCCAGCCATGTTCAGAAAACAATGCATACGTACGGGCTGTAAGACAGCTTGCACAGGAAGAAAATGTTGCTTTACTGGATGCATTTGATATTACAGCAGGTCTTTATGAAACTGCCCGTGCAAGCGCAAAAAAACTTCCTCCTCAGCTGTTCGGTGGTGATGTAACACATAACAACAAACTCGGTGGTTTTATTGCAGCAGCATTAATTGCAAAAGATTTACAGTCCCGGGGATGGAATATTTCAAAGATGACTGCAAAACCTGTAAAAATCATTGGAAGCAACTCTAAGGGAAAAACACTTTTCACAGTTGGAGTTTCTTCTACCTTTAATGCTTATGAACCTGGCATGGATATGAATTATTTAAGAAAATCTGAATTCTGGAGTGAATTCGGTCAAAACTTAATTAATTCAATTGGAAAATAATAATTGAAAACAAAAACTAAAAAATTAATATTTTCTGCGGTAATTATTATTATGATTACCGCAGTTTTATCATTCTGTTTCTATGTCCGCTCATTCCTTTCACCTGCAAAAGCAAAGTCTCTTTCTGAAAGTCAATCTGTGGAATTAAATGAAGTTAAATCCTCATATTCACATCCGGTTCTGAATTACTGCAGTTATGAAAAAATATATAATTCAGCTTTAAGTTTAAATTGTAAAAGCTGTATTATTCTGGATTATGAAACAGGAACAGTTGTATTTGAAAAAAATGCAGATATGGCGATTCCACCAGCTTCCTTAACGAAACTTGTGAATATGTACATACTGTTTGAGGAAATTCAAGCAAACAACATTTCCTTTAATGATATTGTTCCGCTTCCCGAAGAATCCTGGTATGTAAATGCTCCTCCCGGTTCTTCATTAATGTATTTAGAACAGGGACAAAAAGTTACTCTTAAAGAATTAATGCTTGGTATGGCTGTTATGTCTGGAAATGATGCCGCAACTGCAGCTGCCGTTTATGTTTCAGGCTCAATACCTTCATTTGTAAAAAGAATGAATGATGTCGTAAATTATCTGCACTGTAATTATACAAGTTTTCAAGATGCTTCCGGCTATAGTGAATACAATACAACTACTGCCCGTGATTTTGCCAGATTTACACAAATCTATTTAAGACAGTTTCCTGAATCGATAAAATTGTTTCATAGCATTAAGGAAATGACTTTTAATGGAATAACTCATACATCAACAAATAAAGTTCTGGGAGTTGTTGAAGGGGTAGATGGACTAAAAACCGGATATATAAATGAATCTGGCTATAATCTTGCACTAACAGCTTGTAGAGATAATAAACGGATAATTGCAGTTCTTATGGGCGGAAGTGGTTTAAACAGTTATGAAGGAAATCAAAACCGGATTCATGATGCTAAAGAAATAACAGACTGGTATTATTCGACCTTCACCACTAAACTACCAGATTATTATTCTTTTGATGTAAGTGCTTTTTCCGGTAAACACAATTTTTTAACACTTGTACCGCTATTTGTTATTCCTTTTACTATCCCAATTGAAAAACAAGATTCAATCCGTGTTGAAAAAGAATATAACCGCATAATTGATACACCTGTAAAATGTGGAGATAAACTTGGCTCTCTATGTTTTTATTATGATGATATAGTTCTTGGGACAGTTCCTTTAATTGCAGACCGGACAATTGAAAAAGGAAACTTTATTAAATGTCTGCTGGATAGAATTGCAAAAAAAATCTGCATAAAAATTCTTAATCAAAAAAAATGATTATTCCAGTTCGTTGATTGTAACAATATCAAAATTTCTTTTGAGCAGGCCGCTTAAAACTAAATCCAGTTTATCATAAAGATAGTCAATTCTTTTACCTTCCGATATTCCAGATGATATAGGAATAATCGAACCATTTTGTGCATTCCCGACTATATTTTCAATTAATTCAGAAGTAGGTATATATTGAGAAATGCCAAAAAGAGCCTGCTCAATAGAAACTGTGTCTTTTACATCAAGTACATTATCAATAAACTTATATCCAGAAAGGATACTTGCATTTTTTAATACTTGATTTGAAAAATATTCAGGGGCGTGCCATATCAGATTTAATTCTCCGCCAGTCGACTCAAAAAAATCATCCTCGTTTCGTGCAAGTCCCTTTCGAATAAATTCTTCATCAATTTTGAAATCTGATGTATCAAGTGAAAACGTTGTATAAAACATTGAAGCACAAGTATGATCCTGATTTAATATTTCCTGTACAGCATTGGGAAAACGTCTTATGAATTCACCATTAAAAAAGAAAGTTGCCTTTAAATTGTATTTTGCAAGACAGTTTAAAATTGTTGTAATACCATCTGCTGAATCCAAGCAATCAATTGCAAGTGCAACTCTTGGTTTAGTATATTTTGTAACAGCTTTTGAAGTATTAAATAAAGGAATATTGCTGCTTACAGATGTAAGTTTTCTTGCATAAAGTGTATTATCATAATCTGCATTCACACTTTTCCCAATAAAAACCCGATATTTAGAATTCTGAATCTGATGTTCACGTAACAATTCATCATCAGAAGGACGGAAATTGTTAATTGTTTCATCATATTCAAATAAACCTTTATCATTTTTTATTAACACTGTATTGTGAACATTACTCCAGCCGTAGTTTTCAGATTGAGAGATTGCAAAGACCTCAGGTGCATCAGATGAAGTAATATTCCATTTTTCTATCGTATCCTTAAGACCTAAGAAAATATTTTTTGAATCAATCCAGCAATAAGAAACAAGATGAATATCATCAATAAAATATTTTTGTTCCCATTTATTTATATCATAAACATAAATTGAAGAAGCATTTGAAAAACTTAACTTACTTTTATCTGGAGAAAGTTTAGGATTATTCACATTTACACTCATAGGGAGATGAGAAAAATAAGCATTATTCTGTTCTGAATTTTTTTCCAGCCTGTACACATAACTTTCAGTTTTACCTGAACGAAGTAATTCTATCCAGATTACTGGAATTTCTTTCTGGTTTAAAAGTTTTTGTGTCCAGAATACTTTAAAAGTCAAAGCAGTTCCCGGTATGTTAACAAATGGATAACTGAATAAAGTTGTAACCCAGTTGAAATCCATACCTGTAAGTTCCATATACCAGAGTGTCCGGTTATTTTGTACCATAACGATTTCCAGACCATCAGAAGATGTCCAGAACCTGTCAGAATCTCCATTAAAATTATATGGAAGCCTGCCTGTTATTTTTCCTGTACCAACTAAATCTGAATATATAGCTCTTGTATATAATTCATTAGCTGGAATTGCATAAACAATTTCTTCATTAATATAAATCAGAGTTTTTTCTGATGCCCAGTAAATACAGTTTATATTTCCAGGACCTATTATCCTGTAATTTTCCGGAATCTGTTTTATAGAACTTTCATTTTTTAAATTTAAAAAATATAGATTTTTGTTTTTTTGATAAACTAAAATTGAAGAATTAGGAGACCATAAAACAGGCACATCATCATAACTATATTCAACATTATCTGCGAGTTTATAAGAAACTGTACCATCTGTTTTTTTTAGAATTAATGTACCAAGGGAATTAGTTTTTTTTTGTATTAAACATATCCACTTTCCGTTTGGACTGATTTTTAATGCTTCCAGTCTGTTAGATAAAACAGGTATATAACTTCCCTGTGTCGCTTTTACTTCTTCTGAAATATCAACCCATTTTATGGATTTATCTTTCAATGTCAAATAAGCATTTCCATATCTGTTCCTAATCTGTAAAACAGAATTCTCTTTGAGCATTTCTAGAGTTTCAGGATAACAGGTAATTAGTTTTGGATTTGCTTTGTTCATTATTGAAGATATTTGAACAAGTTTTTGATCAAGGTTATATAAAAACAAACTTTTATATTCTGATTCTGTTCTTGCTTTATGAGATACATTAAAAAGCAATTCATTTTTTGTATTTAAATCAATTCCAGAAAATGAAATTTGAGAAAACGCAGAAATAAAACAAAAAACAAAAATCAAAATGAATAAAAGTTTTTTCATCTTGCAAGCTCCGACTGTAAAACCATATAATCTAAAGATTTTTCCAATTCTTCAATTGAAGTTCCAATTTGTGCAATTCTTAACAGTCTGTTTTTATTCTGTATTTCTTCTAAGCGGTCAAAAACTGGATCAAGAATCTTTTCTGTATTTGTTGAAGATGCACAGGAAATTCCACACCAGGGACAATATATAAAATTTTTTTCGATAGTTCTACCACAGGCATTACAGACACAAACACTCTTCATAGACTATTCTTCCCCTTTTTAGGTTTTAATATTTAATCAAAGATGCAGGATTAACAAGTTTACCATTTTTATAAATGGAAAGATGGAGATGCGGTCCTGTAGAATATCCTGTTGAACCTACATTTCCAAGTTTTGTTCCCTGGTCTACCCATTGTCCGGTTTTTACTACGTACTTCAACATGTGTGCATACAAAGACTGATAGCCGTTTCCATGATTAACGATTACGTAGTTACCATAAATATTATTATAACCCGTAAATACAACTTTGCCAGCCATTGCACAATGAATTTCTGTACCGCTCGGGCATGCAAAATCCATTCCTGTATGAAAACTTTTTACATTTGCTATTGGATCTATTCTTGGACCAAAAGCAGAAGACATTCTCCATCGTGCATAAATAGGACATTTAAATGTTTCACCCATTGCTTCCCGCAGAGAAACAGAATCAAGTCTTGCTCCAGGAATAAACAGTTTATCACCTTTGTGAATTACTTCTGTTGTTAAATCATTTACATCCAGCATATTTTCTAAAGAAACAGAATATTTTTTAGAAATGGTTTCAAGTGATTCTCCTGATTTTACCGTATGATATAATCCATCCATAGAAGGAATAATCAGTTTTTGTCCAGCCTGAAGCAGCCGTACATTTGATATATCATTTACTGCAATTAAAGTTGAAATATTTGAAAGACCAAATTTTTTTGCTATATTTGTTATGTTATCTCCTTTCCCTACTCTGTATGTTGAATACGACACAGGCTGAAGTATCTGTGGAATAGATACGCCTAAATCATAGGAAAGACTTTCTTCGCCGGTAATTGTATTATCTACACCATGCATTAAAACAAATTTTTCCATTGAAGAATCTAAAAGGCTTTTTTCTTCCAGACTGAACTGTTTCACAGAAACTGTTTTAAAAAACCTAAGGACATTTTCCTGTATAAATGGATTCATCAATATTAGTCCATACAGAACCAGCACACTATATGCAAGAATTCTATGCTTATGTATTGCATTAACTAATCTGAGTCCAAAAAAATGTATCTCTTCCTTTATTTCATCAGTTTCAAAAGCCAATGATGGTATTTTTATATTACGTTTTATTCTTACACCTTCATAGCCTGGTGCTTCAAAATAGTTGATTATTTCCATATCTTATTTATCGACATTTTTTTATTGCGATATTAGAATATAGACATAATGAATTCAAAAAAATTTTTTATTACCGGATTAATACTGGCCATAATTCTTAAACTGTTTGTAATTGATATTGTCAAAGTATCTGGCACTTCAATGGAAAATAGTATAAAAGATGGTCAAATCATCTGTATAAATAAACTTGCCTATGGTATTGTAAATCCGATAAATGCAAAACTACTTATACAGTGGAAAAAATGTGCCTTAAATGATGTTGTAGTTTATTTTTACAATGGAAATAAAGTTGTAAAAAGAATCCGGGCAGTACCACACACCCCACTGTTTTTTTCTGATATTTATGGTTATAATATGAAAGTGAACGATTACAATGTAGAATTAACCTATGAACAGTATATACGGCTCTGTAACATAAAATCAGTGCCTGATAATTATTTACTGATGCTTGGCGATAATGCTGCAGATTCAATTGATTCACGAGAATATGGTTTTGTTTCAGAAAAAAATATAATAGGAAAAGTATTATGCAAGTAAACAGTTTTTTTTCAAAAAAAAGGCTGATATTTTTGATAATAATTGCTTCTTTGTTTATCATTTATATTATCTCAAGTTACGCAAGACTTGCATTTATAAACTCAAAAGAAATTGCACATGCTACATATATTCCAGAACGTGGTTCCATTTTGGACCGTAATGGCAAAGTTTTAGCTCTGCAAACAAATTTTTATAATCTGGGCATTTCAAAGTCCAGCATAAAAAATGCAGAAAAGCTTGCAGCATTAATAGCGCCAGCAATAAACATCAATCCTGATACAATTCTTAAATTAATCAGTACTTCCAAATCAAATTTTTTGTATATAAAAAAAAGAATTGAACAGGTTGAATATGAAGATTTAAAAAAAATTATCGAAGAAAATCAGCTTTCAGGCATACGTTTTGACAGAATTCCAGGAAGAGTATATCCAGAAAACACTTTGGCATCTCAGGTTATCGGGTTTATGGGAAACGATGGTAAAGGTCTATCTGGCATAGAACTGACACAGAATAATGTTTTACTTCCACAAAGTAAAGCTTCCACGCCTAATCAGAGAGGTTGCGATGTATATTTGACAATTGATGCAAACCTTCAGTACAAACTGGAAAAAATTGCCTCACAATCAATGGAAAAAACAAAAGCCGAAAGCATTATGCTTCTTGCCTGCTCTGCAAAAACAGGTGAAATAATATCATATATCAGTTTACCTTCCGCAAATCTTAATGCCTATTCAAATGCTACCGATTCTGAAAAAATGGATCGGCCTGCCTGTTATGCCTATGAACCTGGTTCAGTTTTTAAAATCTTTTCTGTTGCCACTTTTTTAACCAGCGGAGCAATTAAAACAACCGACAGATTTTTCTGCGACGGGCAGTATAAACTTAAAACTCAAGGCGAAACAATAAGAATTTCCTGTCTGGATCATCATGGTTCTCAAACTGCTAAAGAAGCACTGGAATATTCCTGTAACGATGCGCTTGCACAAATGAGCGAAAACATTCCGGCAGATATGTTTCTGCATTATATTCACACCATGGGATTTGGAGAAAAAACCGGTATTGAATTACCCGGAGAAACCAGAGGAAGCGTAAAAGACACCTCACATAAATACTGGTCTGCCCGCTCAAAACCAACAATGTCAATCGGACAGGAGATAAGTGTTTCTGCACTTCAAATGCTGCAGGCCGCAACTGCCATTGCAAATAAAGGATTTCCATTAAAGCTTACCCTGATTTCACAAATTGTAGATGACAAAGGAACTGCAGTTTATAAACATGAACCTCAGGTTTTACAGCAGATTTTTACAACAGAAGCAGCAGACTATGTGCTGGAATGTATGGAAGCTACGGCAAAATTCGGAACGGGAACAAAAGCAAAACTGGGTGATGTTTCAATTGGTGTAAAAACCGGAACAGCCCAGATGGCAGATCTTGAAACAGGGGCCTATAGCGACACAGACTTTCTTTCAAACTGCATAGCTATTTTTCCTGTTGAAAAGCCTCAAATTATTCTTTACATTGTTATCACAAAGGCAAAGGGCGAAACCTATGCTGGTCGAATTGTTGCACCTGTAATTGCTGAAGCAGCAAATACAATTATTGACCATCTGGGACTATCACGCTTGAACTCAAGTTCACTTGCCCATTCAGGAAAAATATCAATCACTAAAGCAGAAAGTCCTAAAATCATAAACAAAATTCCAGATTTTACAGGTTTGCCAAAACGACTTTTAACGCCGTTTCTTGAGCGCGAAGATCTTACAGTTAACATTATTGGAGATGGTTATGTCACTTCACAAAATCCTCCACCTGGAACACCTTTTACGGAGAACATGATAATTGAACTCTATCTTGAATAAAAACCTGAAATTATTTAAAGAGCGTTTTTCTCAATTATATAACAGTCTTAAAATCGACTCTGTATTACAATCTTTTTCTTTCACAGATTATGAAATTATAAAGACAAAATCTGGAGATATCACAGTCAAAGAAAATTCTCTTCTATATCATTCTCTATATAACCCGATAAAGGAAGCAGAAAAACAAATATCTGCATTTAACGAAACTTCTTTTTCTGCTTCTGTTTTTTACTCCTGCGGACTTGCTTATTCTGTAAACGCATTTGCACGACAATTTCCTAAAAGTATACTTGTTCTGATTGAACCTGATATAAAACATTTTCTGTTATCCATGAGTTTTACGGACTGGACTGACGCTTTTCACTGTAATTCCCTGATTCTACTAATCAATGCTACAACACCAGAAGTAATGAATATTTTAAATAAAATCGGAATAGATAAATGTTTTTTCTATTCTGTTGCAGCCCAGACAAAACATGCTGAAAAATATTTTTCTTCACTGGAGGAATTAAAAGTCAGGAATATTCAGAAAAAAAACATCAATGACAGGACTCTGGAAAAATTTTCTGTTCTATGGCTGAAAAATACCTGTAAAAACATTGACTATATTGCAAAACTTTCTGGAATTAAGAAATTACAAAATACTGCAAAAGATAAAACAGCTGTTATACTTGCAGCTGGACCATCACTCAATAAAATACTTCCATACCTTGATAAAATCAGGAATAAGGCTATTCTTATCTGTGTGGACACTGCTTTAAAAACTGTATTAAAAACAAAAACATTTCCACACTATGTTGTTCTTACAGATCCTCAATACTGGAACGCCAGACACATTCAGGGGCTCGAAACCACTGAGTCAATTTTACTAACTGAAATTGCTGCATGGCCTGGAGTTTTTTCTTTTAAATGCAAATCCATATTATTAACTTCCTCTCAATATCCGGTTGGAAAATACATAGAAGCTAAAACAGATGACAAAGGAAAACTTGATGCAGGTGGAACGGTAGCTTCAACAGCTTTTGAATTTGCGCACTTTTTAGGTTGTGCTGAAATTTATATTGCAGGCTTAGACTTAGGTTTTCCAGAAAAACAAACTCATGCAAAAGGCTGTCAGTTCGAAGAAAATGTTTTTAGGAATTCGTCAAGATTTAATACTTCAGAATGCTTTAATGCAAAAGCTCTTTTAGGTGCATATCCCTTTATTTCAAAAAATTATCAGGGAAATGATATTTTAACTGATAAACGCATGAGTATGTATGCGTGGTGGTTCGAAAGCAAATGTGCACAATATCCTGAACTTAATGTATATACATTAACCCCCCAAAGCCTTTTTATTCCTGGAATAAAACCTTTTTCTCTTGATGATTTTTTAAAAAAAGAGAACATTGATTATAAAATCCCTGAATTAAAAATTTCAGAAAATATAAAACAAAAACTGGATTTAGTAATATCTGAATTATTAAATAAATTATCAGCTCTTTATGAATCCTGCAGTATAGCTTCAAAAATTTGTAACAGAGCCTTAAAAAAAATAATTCCAATTGATGATGCTATGGAAAAATTAAAAACTTATGATGAAATGCTTACAGCATCAGATATTAATGAAGTTATTTCTTTAGTTTTTCCAACAGAGAAACAACTAGAAGAAAAATATGAATCGATTACAGAAACAAATCCAATAAAAATGAATCTTGAAAAATCTAAAATAATTTATTCCGAACTGATGAACAGTATCAATCTGTATTTAAAATATTTAAAAAAAGCTTCTAGATAAGTTCCATCTGCTTGATAATATCATCGGCTTCTTTTTTATCAAGCACACGGATAATTCTTACCCCAGTATCACTAGTTTGAATTGTAACAGGATCTCCGTTTGCTTCTTTTTCGTTAATTATCTGTACAATCGGATTTTTTGGATTTTCTGGATTTACATCAGTAACCTGTGCAATTTTATTATTCGTTAAATAAACATAAGCTCCTATCGGGAAAAGAGACAAACTGTAAAGCAGGGCTTTTATGGCAACCTCATCATACTGATGTCCGGTATTTTTTAACATTTCAACCATTGCCATATGGGTTGACTGTGCAGTTTTATATTTTCTAGGTGCAGTAATTGCTTCAAAAGTACAGGCAACAGCAATTATTTTTGCATACATAGATATTTGAGAACCATTCAGGCGCCTTGGATAGCCCTGACCATTTTCTTTTTCATGATGTTCAAGAACACCAAGACAGATACTCAAAGGGAATTCATAACTCTTTAGAATATTATAACTTATAAGCGGATGTGTATTTATTGTATTTTTTTCATTTGGTGTTAATTTTCTGTCTGTAATGTATAACTGTGGCGGAAGTTTTATCATTCCGATTTCATGTAAAACAGACGCAACGCCTAATTCCTGTAGTTTTGACAGCGGCAGTTTCATCTGAAGTCCGATTGTTATTGCCAGCACAGTTGAACGCATAGAATGTCCGATAAGGAAGTTTTTGCTGTTTGGATCTGTATTAGGCTGAATTCGAAGAACGTAACGACGGTTTTCCCGAACAAATACACAAAATTCAGTAATAGCAGCAGAAATTTTATTATAATCCAATTCTTTATGAGTAGCGTATCGAGTATACAGAGAATTAATATACGCAAGATACTCATTGTATATAGTTCGGACGGCACTTAAACGATTAGAATCGCTTCCACTTGTGTCGATTGAGCCATGTTCTCCATTAGAAGCCATAGCTTTATCTATGGCAATATCAAGCTCATCAAAAGAAGGCGGCGGTTTTACAGCATTATCTTCATACTCTTTTCCAAAATGCCCTTCTGAATATACTTCGGTAAACTCCCATTCTTCAAGAGCTTTTTTTAAACTTTCTGTAACTGGTATAGAATTTGTCAAAAGCAGGAAAGCTCTGTCTAAAACCACATCTCGAGAACAATAACTATTATTTTCCAATTCAGAAACTTTATAAGTATTCATTTCAAATATTCAGTATCCTGCTTTAAAAAAAAAGCTGAAAAACCTCACACAAGTCCTTCAGCTCTTAATCCTTAATAATAAGGAGGGTATCCAAGATGCTGAACGACGTCTGGACGTCAAATTGACCGCCGTTCTATGCAACTTACATTTATAATATCGGTACTTCTTTATCCGACTTTAGAAAAATGTTTTAAATTGCATAGAATTATTTTTTAACTGTTTGAAAATTATTTTTCAAATTTTCAATGTCTTCCTTGAATTTCGAGTCAATTACAGGCGGATTTGAAGAAAAATATAAAACCTGATTAATTGTTTCTTTATCTTCAAGTTTCCACAATCCTACAATATTCTCAAAACTGTTCAAAAATCCCACAGCAAGCGGTAAGTCTGTAATTTTTCCATCACAAAGCGGATTATTTGCAATGACTGTTACATCTAAATTATCAGCGTATTTTACAATATTTTCAAGATGTTCACAGGATAAAATATTAAATTGAAAAGCAATACACTCATAATTCTGAGAATTTATGGCAAGTTTTAATAATTCAATATCATCTGAAGCATAAGCAACAGAAAGAATTTTATTTTCACCCTTTAAATCCTTAATGACATCGAATAATCCGTCTTCACTGCCCTTATATGGTACAAAATCTAAACCGGTTAGTACAATGGTATCAATATAGTCTGTATCAAGCTGTAATAATCGTGTTTCTATTTCTTTTCTGAACATAACAGGATTTTTTTGGGATATATGCACCATATAGTGAACTTCATGACGGATTTCATTAAAAGAATAGCTCAAAACTCTGTCAGTTTCGTCACCGGTTAGTCCAGCATCAAAATAGTTACATCCGTTTTCGTATTCTTCTCGAATTAATGCTATTGCATCATCCAGATTGAATGCTTCTGTAAGCAGAGGAACTGTAAAGGCGGTTCGGCTGGCAACACAATTTGTTTTACCCAGAGAAATGAATTCCATATAAAGCCCTTGTAAGATTAAATCCTTAAAACTATTTTACTGTTTAATATAAGGTTTATATCCTGCAATTTCTTTGTGAATTTTTGCACAAAGTTCATACAGAGGAACACGAACCTGCTCCATTGAATCACGGAATCTAAGAGTTACTGTTCCATAATTTGGATTATTTGTGCCATCCTCAAGTTTTTCCTGAATGGTTTCGTAATCTACAGTTACACAGAATGGAGTTCCAACTTCATCCTGACGGCGATAACGCTTTCCAACAGATCCAGAAACATCAAAATCTGTTACGAAATCCTCTTTAAGCATATTTTGAATTTCTTTTGCTTTTTCTGCAAGGCCGTCTTTTTTCATCAGAGGCAAAACAGCTACAGTAATTGGAGCAAGACGTGGATCAAGGTGTAAAACAGTTCTGTAATCGTCCTTGCCGTCTGTTCCAACATTCTGCTCTTCATATGCTTCACAAAGGAACATCAGGAAATTGCGGTTCAATCCGGCTGAAGTTTCTACAACATATGGAATATATTTTTTATTTCCGTCTTCCTGATCCATATACTGCATATCTTTTTTACTGAATTTCATATGCTGTGAAAGGTCCCAGTCTGTACGGCTATGAATTCCTTCAATTTCTTCAAAACCAATAGGGAAATTATAAGTAATGTCATAAGCATCTTTTGCATAATGGGCAAGTTTATCGTGATGATGCCATTTAAGCTGTTTTTCTGGAATACCATATTTAAGATAGAAGTTCCATCTTTCTTTACGCCAGTAATCAAAAGTTTCATCCTCTGTTCCTGGTTTACAGAAGTACTCCATTTCCATCTGTTCAAATTCACAGGTTCTAAAGATAAAATTTTTAAACACAAGCTCATTTCGGAAAGCTTTACCATATTGAGCAACTCCAAAAGGAACTTTCATGCGGTTCGATTGAACAATATTTTTAAAATCCAGGAATATTGTCTGGCAGGTTTCAGGACGCAGGTAAATTAAAGAAGAATCATTTGCAACTGCCCCCTGATAAGTCTTAAACATCAGGTTAAATTCCCGCACATCTGTATATTTTCTGTTTTTGCTTCCACAAACCGGGCAATTGATATGATCCACAATGAAAGCTTTCATTTCTTCATGAGACATAGTATCAACAGGTTTATCTGTAACAAAATCATTGCTTCTGCACCAGTCTTCAATAAGTTTATCTGCTCTATGGCGGGCATTGCATTCCGTGCAGTCAACCATAGGATCAGAGAAATGTCCTACATGTCCAGATGCTTCCCAGGTAGTGTGGTGTGTAAAAATTGCTCCATCAAGTCCAACAACATCATCATGCATCTGAGTCATGTATTTCCACCATGCATTCTGAATATTTCTTTTGAATTCAACTCCAAGAGGACCATAATCCCAGGCACCAGCCTGACCACCGTAAATTTCTGATGACTGATATACAAAACCTCGTCTTTTGCAAAGACTTATGATTTTATCTAATGTACATTCATGATTATCCATAACTAAATCTCCAGTTTGTTTTCCTATAAATCTATTTTTTGCAATTAAAACGTTGCAAGAGTTTTTTCAACACGCTCTAAAGCTTTATCAATTCCAAGTATTAAAATTGATCCCATCAATGGAGGCGATATTCTGCTTCCTGTAACTGCCATTCGAACAGGCATCATAAAGTCTCCCATTTTAATACCGAGTTCTTCTGCCATTTTTCGGGCTAATTCTTCCTGAGCTTCATGAGTAAGAGCAGGAAGAGCTTTTATAAATTCTTTAGATTTTTCCAAAACTTTCTTTGTCATATCTTTATCAAGTTTTTTAGGAATAATCTGTTCAACAGGGGGTACTGGTGGTTCTGTGAATAAAAACCGGACCATCTCTGCTGCATCGGTTAAAAAATGCAGTCGTTCTTTTATAAGCGGCATAAGATCCATCAGTTTATCTTTTATTTGCTGTGAAGTTAAAGAACCTACACTTCTTGCAGGAGCAAGCCCAAAATGATTTGAAGCTAAAACATCATCCCCTGCTAAAACCGGCTCGCCATTATCATTTAATGCAATACCAGAAACAGATGGTCCAACTTTTGGAGCAGGAAACTGTTCGGAAGCATTAACAGGAAGAGAAGCATCTCCGGTACCAGTAATAAATGGCAAAACGGCTTTATAAAGTTCTTCATCTGACATCATCCGCATATATTGTCCGTTAAACCATTCAAGTTTTTTATAATCAAAAATTGCTCCGGCTTTATTTAAATGTTCCATTTTAAAAAGCCGTTCCATATCTTCAATCGGATACAAATCGCGTCCATCTTCATATGAGCACCCAAGCATGGCAACATAATTTACAATTGCTTTAGGCAGATATCCGCGGGCACGGAATTCATTGACACTGGTAGCCCCATGCCGTTTAGACAGTTTTTGTCCGTCCTGTCCGTTTACCATAGGAAGATGGCAGAATTGCGGCGGTTCCCAGCCAAAAGCCCTGTACATCTGAACATGCAGCGGAGTTGAAGGAATCCATTCCTGAGCACGCATTACATGTGTTATGTGCATAAAATGATCATCAACAACATTTGCAAGATGATATGTCGGAAAACCATCACTTTTTAATAAAACAGGATCTGGAGAAATATCTTCATTTTTCCATTCAATATCACCTAAAAGTGCATCGTGAAATCTGGTTACACCTTCCATTGGCACTTTAAGACGGATTACATATGGTTTTCCAGCATCCAGATTTGCCTTTACCTCTTCTGGAGTAAGATGCCGGCAGTTTCTGTCATAGCCTGGAGGCATTTTGTTTTTTGTCTGTAAAGCACGAATTCTGTCTAAACGTTCTGCATCACAAAAGCAATAATATGCTTCGCCTTTTTCAACAAGTTTTTGTGCATATTCGGCATAAAGGGCAAATCGTTCTGATTGTACATATGGTCCATAAGGGCCTCCTTTAGGCCCCCCTTCATCCCAGTTAATGTTAAGCCAGTCAAGCGTATCATACAGGTTTTGTACGTATTCCTGTCCATATCTGGTACGATCAGTATCTTCAAGTCTAAGAATAAATTTACCACCATTTGCTTTGGCAAAAAGATAATTAAATAATGCAGTACGAACTCCACCAATATGCTGCATTCCAGTTGGTGACGGAGCATAACGAACACGAACTTCCATTGATTAACCTCAAAAAAAATTTTATAAACTGTTTAATTATAAAATTTTTCCAAATAATAGTAAAGTGATAAAAATTTTTTCTATTTTTGTAACCATTTAAAAAAAATGTGGTTATTATTATGTATTGCATATGGGAATTATAAAATCCTCCTAAAAACTCCTTTTTTATAAATCTCTTTTTTTGAACCGCTTCATAGCCAACGGATGAAGCGGTTTTTTTTTGAAAATATTGTAATGCGAATTTGAAGCAGTTTACTATAAAACAATATTATATTAGTATTTTTTATATTACTTATACTAATACGTTTAAGCACAATATAAATTAAAAGTTATAGAAGAGGGTTTATTTATGAATGTTTTAATTTACTCAAAAACAAAAGATCTGTCAGAATTACTCCAATCTTCCTTAAATAATACAGATTACAAAGTTTTTCATGCAGGCGATATCGGAGTTTTACACTTACAGTTTTTTTCTCTTGATTCAGTAGATTTACTGATTATATGTAATGATGTAATACATTCAAAACTAGAAACTGCACTTTCAAACATGAAACATCATTCAAGATTTTTTCCAGTTTTATGTATTGATCTTGAAAATCCTGCATCATGGAATTACAAAAATCTTTTCACATCCCTTATTTCGCTGCCACCAGAAATTCCTGAATTTTCAGACAAAAATTTTTTAAAATGCCTTGAAAATGCCTTAAATCGAACCTATAACAAAGTAAAATTCTCAACAACAGAACAGGAAATCGTAAATCTATTATTTGAAAAAGAAATGGTAAGTTTAGAAGAAATTTCATATAAATTGTGGAATGAGTTTAATGATAAACATAAAAAAACAATTTATGCTTACATCCATAATATTCGCAACAGAATTAATGATGATTTACGCAATCCGCATAAATTAATCAGATTAAAAAACGGAAACTATCAGTTGAAGCTGTAAATAAAAAAAGCACCAGAATTTACACAACTATGTAAATAACAGGTGCTTTTCCTGTAAATAAAAGATTTTATTTCATTGCAGAAGCAATTCTTTCAAGAACCTTCTTACGGTCAAGAGGTTTAACAATGTAATTTTTTGCACCAAGTAAAAGCGACTTTTTAACAAGTTCTTCTTTTCCAAGAGCACTAACCATTACAACACGAGCATTTTTATCAAAATTCATAATCTGCTCAAGAGCTGTTATACCATCCATTCTTGGCATTGTAATATCCATTGTAACAAGGTCAATATTTGGATAGATTTCTTTATATTTTTCAACCCCTTCTTTTCCGTCTGCTGCGGCGGCAACAATTTCATAACCTTCACTTGTAAGAATCTGATTAATCTGTTTAGCAACGAACATTGAATCATCAACTACAAGAACTCTGATTTTTGTTCCATCATCTTTTAAGCCTTCCGGCGGACGTTCATTTATTGAAGGAAAATCCTGTTTAGTTTTCAATTTTAAACTCCTTGTTAAACTTTCTCGCGAATTGCGACATTAACTTCAACTTTACCCTGCTCTGTATTCATTGGAACAATCAAGGCTTCAACTTGACTATTGAATACCTGCATATTATCGCCTGTAAATGTTGCAGGTGGAGTAAGGTCAAATTTAAAACCAAGCTCATGCAACTTTGTAACAGCCTGACCCGAAATCATATTTGCCAGTTCATTGATTGTGGCCTGTGCAAGTTCATTAAACGAATCAATTTTTTCGCCATTCATCTTTGAGGCAATGTTCAGAGCTGTTTCCATTGACATGTCAAATAAAATACGACCTTCAACATCTCCTGCTAAACCAACCAATGCTGCAACACCCATAACTGGCTGAGCTGTAGATTTTAGATAAAGCTCACCCCGACGAACAGGACCTTCTAGAACTGTTGTCAGAATTTCATAGGCGGTTTCAACAAACGGGTTGATATATTCAACTCTCATCTTTAGTACTCCTTATACTATATTCCCATTTCAGCTACATCTATCGTTTAGAATAGACATTAACTGACCCCACCGGTTTAACTGACCAATTAGTTTGGCTAGATAAAACTTCATTCTGTCCAAGAATAAGGATACCATTTCCCTTAAGTTTTTCCTCAAATTCGCCCAAAACAGTTGCCTGTGACTGGGAATCAAGGAAAGAAACTACATCCCGGCAGAAAATTATATCTACATCTGGCAATGAATTATTATGCAGGCAGTCATGATATTCAAACAATATCATATCTTTAATTTCCTGAGCAAATGTTGCATCGCCTGAAACAGTTTTTGTTAAATATGGTGCATACCAGTCTGAAGCAAAAGCTGGCGGAACAGTCAAAAGCGGAGCATTTGATACACAAAGTAAATCTGTATCATGAGCATAAATACGAACTCTTGCATCCGGATAGCGTTTTTTTAACAGACAGGCCAAAGAAAAAGATTCATATCCTTTGCCACATCCTATATTCCAAACATTAATCTGTTTGGCGGTAGTTTCCGGCAAGCACTTATAAATTAAATCTGCATAAGCCTTAGACCAGAATTGCATATTGCATGGAGAATAAAAGCCATTAAGGAACAAATCTGCATCTTTTTCATCAGCAAACTGTAAAGATTTATCTTTTCGTTCTTCCTGCCATTCTACAAACCGGGCATTAACCCATTGTTCATTTATAGTTGTAACATTAAATTTCTTAAGTTTTGCAAGACTGTCAACAATAAAACTTAAATCCAGATTTTTTGATGCTGCATTCTTTGTGTCCTTTGCTGATTTTTTAGAAACCGGTTCAACTTCAACTTTATCGTTAGTTGTTTTTACAAGTGAAAGTTTCTGTTCACTTTGTACATGAGCTTTAGTTCCAAAAATTCTGTCAATATCAAGCAGAATATATAAACGGTTATTACTTTCTACAACACCATAAATGTATTTAATATTAATGTCACCAAAAAGCGGATGAGGCGGCTGTATTGTAGAAGAATGAATTGCCACAACTTTTTCGATTGAATCTACCACAACACCAAAAGTCTGCTCATCTATTGTAACAATAATAAGATTTTCTAAATCAACAGAATTAGATTCAGGGATTTCAATGTTAAAGAAAAGTCTTAAATCGATAATAGGTATAATATCACCACGAAGGTTGTAAACACCCAATACAAAAGGTGCCGTATTTGGAACATAAGTAAAGCGGTTTGCTTTTGCTATTTCCTTTACCTTCATAATATCTATGGCATAATCTTTTCCAGCAAGGGTAAATGTTACCATTTTATAATCTGCGGCAGAAATATGCTCATTTCGGGCTTCTTCAATTTTTTGGGCTGTCAAAACTGCTGTATCTTCGATATTTTCCATTTCCGTTACCCCTTACCCGATTAATTCCTGTGCTTCACGGGCATTTAATTCCTGACGCACCCCAAGTTCAAGAAGCTGACTGACATCAATAATCAATGAAACACTACCATCACCAAGAATTGAAGCTCCTGCTATCGCCGGAGAATTTGTAAACTGATCATGCAAAGGTTTGATAACCACGTCCTCTTCTCCAATCAGGGCATTTACCATTATACCAATCTTTTTTTCTGCACTTCCTACAATAACAATATAATTGTAGTCAGATTCAGAATCATCTTTCAGACCAAACAGACGACTTAAACGCAGAACACTGATTACTTCGTTTCGTACATTCAAAACTTCGTAGTTATCAATAGTACTTATTTCGTCTTTGTGAACTCTCTGACTTTCAATAACTGATGCAATCGGAATTGAATAAACTTCATCTGCAACACGAACAAGAAGGCCCTGAATAATTGCAACAGTAAGCGGAAGCCTGATGCTGAATTTGGTTCCAGCACCTGGATTTGAAGTAACAACAACAGAACCGTTAAGTTTTTCTATTGAGGTTTTTACAACATCAAGTCCTACACCACGTCCTGATACATTAGTAATTTTTTTAGCTGTGGAAAAACCTGGCTCAAATATCAACTGATATGCTTCCTGATCCGTAATAACTTTATCAGGATGAATTAATCCGCGCTCAATTGCTTTTTGCCTTACGCTGTTAACATCGATACCTTTACCGTCATCAACAATATCTATAATGATGATATTTCCTTCATTACTTGCTTTAAGTAACAAAGTTCCTTCTTCATTCTTACCTTTTGCCTTACGTTCTTCCGGCTGCTCAATACCATGATCTACCGAGTTACGGACACAATGCATAATAGGATCTAAAAGGTCTTCTATAACAGATTTATCAAGTTCTGTATCTTCACCTTCAATAACCAGATTAATTTTTTTATTTAAATCACGCTGTAAATCGCGGACAACACGAGGGAATCGGCTGAAAATCTGACTGATCGGAACCATGCGGATTTTCATAACTCCTTCCTGAAGTTCACTGGCAATACGACCTAAATTCTGTGTAGAACTGCGGAATTTACCGGATGCAAGTTTGAAAGAACTATCAAAATTATCAAATATATTATATAAATCAGAAAATTCACTGTTCATCTGGGCTTTTATATCTTTCATCGGAACGCCGTTCTGAAGCTGCTCTAAATATTCAGGAATCTGTTCAAACAAATGATGAACTTTTTCTTTATATGCTGCTTCGGAAGCAGAAAGCTGAACCTGTAATTCTCCCATGTGAATTGCTGTCTGATTGAAGGCAGCTTTTGTGATAACAGTTTCTGAAACAAGATTAAGAAGATAATCAATTCGCTTAGAATCAACACGCAACACGCTTCCTGTTGTTGCATGTCCAGAAGCAGGAGCAGCCTTTTTTACAGAAGTCTGTACCTGAGCAGTTTGAGCAGGTTTTTCTTCTGGTTCTGTTTCTGCTTTTGTTTCAACGGTTTTTTCAGGTTTTACTGCTTCTTGAGCTGCTGTATTCGTTTCATCCAGGATATCATATGTTTCTACTGCAGAAACAGGCATAGCATCTGAAACTTCAATTATATGTGCGTCCGTTGAAAGTGTTACATCATCAATAAAAGCTATATCTTCCAGTTCATCTGCACTTGCAGTTGTTCCAACATAATATACAACTTTTGGCTGGAATTCGTCATCATATAAATCATCGAAATCAGGAATGGTTTTGAGAACACTTCCTATTTCCTTCAGTTTTGCAAAAACCTGAATTCCACCAACAGAATTCATCGGATTGTTTTCATCAAATAGAACCGTAATTGACCAGAGTTTTTGATCTGGAGAACAGGCGGATTTCAGTTCAAGTTTTTCATATTCTGAAATACTTGCAGCAGCATCGTCTGCATTCTTTTTAGCTTCTGCAGAAGTATTTTCTGCAGGCTTAACAGGTGCAGCTTTTTCAACTTTTGGAAGAGTTGCTTTAACAGGTGAAACCTTCTTCTTTTGAGGCTGCTTTTCTTTATTCGGAATAAATGCTTTTAACTTCTCTTTAAGAGATTCTACGTCATCTTCGTAAACAGATCCACTCTGACGGGCTTCAAGCATTGCCTTAATAACATCTATAGAAGATAAAAGTATATTTACAACATCTTCACTGACAGCCAGATTGCCTGAACGCAACTCATCAAGTAAGTCTTCAACAACATGTGTAAAAGTAGACAATTCAAGAAATTCAACAGTAGCTGAACCACCTTTTAAAGTGTGGGCAGCACGGAAAATTTCATCAATTGCTTCATGATTTGAAGGATCGTTTTCTATAACGAGGATATTACTTTCCAGCTGTTCAACCTGCATTTCTGCTTCGCTGAAAAAGTCCTTTAACAATTCTTCATTGTTTACATCAAGATAATCGCTCATACGAATTTATTTTATACATTCGTAGCCATAAGTCAAGCATAAAATCACAAGTTTTTATGTTTTTTTTGAATTTTTATCTAATTTCTCCAATATTACATTATTTTTTTGTTTTTTTTATAATTATGTGTTATTCTATTTATTAAAGAATAAATTTTGCCGATAATGATATGGATATTATATTTTCCGGGGTAAATGAGTGATTAAATCTGAATTAATAAAAAAAATTAATTCCTCGAAGAAATTTTTTCTTGTGCTTACAGTGATATTGTTTTCATTGGTTTCTGTTTTTTCCGAACCGTTCTTTTCAGGTCTTGCCGGCGGCACCTTTGATTATTACACTGATGCAGAAGATAAAACTGGAAATTTAACATTAAATGCTTTTCTTTCCGGACAGCTTGACTTTACTAAAAATACTGTTGTTAGATTCGGCTTTGCGTTAAACACAGAAAACATTTTTGGAGAAAATTTTTTAACTAAAATTCCTTCATTATTTACAGTCGATGAATTATCTGTAAACTATCATGCAAATCTCGGTGATTTATCCCACTATGTCAGTGCCTTTGCAGGAACACCGGAGCCTCTTGGTTCCTCTATTTTTTTGCAGCGTCTTTTCGGAATGCCCGATTTTAGTGCAAAAATGCTTGAAACAACAGGTAATCCTACAAAAAATGCCATTATCCCGCTTTCAGGAATAGGCGCAGATTATGTCCTAAAAACAAAACACACCGCCTTCGGAGTTTATCTATATTACAATAAAATTATCAGCCTGATAGACCCGAAAACAACAGAAGCAGCCGTACCAGATCTGGGCTCTCCTTTGCCTGGAACTCCACAAACAGAAAATGAAGAAATAACATCAGGTGAAAAAAAAGCTACCAGTCTTGATTTAGATTTAAGGTTTGCAGCAGGCGGTAATTATGCCTTCCTAGACTTTCTTGGCGGAATATCTTTTCCTTTTGACAATCAGGACGATTCAGGGGAAGATGTTATCTTGATTGTGCGAAAGGCAAATTTTCATATGGGTTTTAACTTTTTCTTAGGTTCAACTTATATGACAAATCTTTTATTCCAGGCAGGAATCACATCTCTTGAAATAAATCCTGATGAAGATGAAGAAATCATTGCCCTAAAAGATGTTTACTGGTACATCGAACCGCGTTTTGTTACGCGAAAACTCTGTTTTGCAATTGCACTGTTCAACATTCCTGAAGAACTCAACAGAAATCTTTATTTTATTGATAATCCGTTTGGAGTAAATGTATCAGTTTATACAAATAATCTTTCCTTCAATAATTATAAAACAGAAATTGGTTGTCATATTACAGCATCACTGCCAGAAACTACGACAGATATAGATTATAAACTTCTTGAGCTTCAGGTTGCTCCCTATGTAAAAATCGATCTTGGGAATGGTACTTTCAAAACAGTCTTAAAATCCGAAGTTTTACATATTACTTCGTTTAAGAATGCTATGATGAATCTAAAATTTGCAGCTGGTTATCAGGTTAAATTATGATAAAAAAACTTGCTGTTTCTGTTTTCTTATTATTTCTGATTTTTCCTTTACATGCCGTTTCTGTAGAACTACAGGGACATTATGACACGTATGAATCTTTATACAATAAACCCTATAACGTGGGGATTTCGTTTTGTTTTTCTGAACAAATAAAAAATAATTTTACAGTTGATGCAAGTCTAAACTACAAATATGGCGGAAAATATCTGGCATATTGTTCTGGAAGTGCTAATTTCGGCAACTTTTATACCAGAGCCGGAGTTGCTATGGATCTTAGAGAATTCAAAGTATCTCCTGGCTTTTTACTTACTTTGGATTATAGAATCTGGAAACCTTTTAGTATAATGGGAGATTTGCTTATAACACTTTCGCCTGAGGATATATCTTTGGGAAGTGTATTTGACTCCAAAGCTGGAGTTGTTTTTCATTTTATAAATCAAAAAGCTAAACTATTATATAATTTCAGACGTGAATTAGAAAAAGATTATATGCTAACTTATCATTACGGAGTAATTGATATAACAGGTTTTGAATCTGGTTTTCCTTTCAGAATGGCTGTTTTTATAAAAGGGGGAGCATATCTGGATACAAGAGTTTCTGGGCCTAGAGATGTGAAAATTGAAGCGGGAGGAAGATTCGAACTAGTAACAAAGAAAGCAGGTGTATATTTTATAGCTGGTGAAGCAAATGTTTTTCAGCTTTCTACGATGACTAGTCCACTCACCTTTGCGGTAAGTGCTGGCTTCAGGTTCAACATACGTTAGGCTGACAAATAAATTTGCAGCCTAACGTGTTTAATCTCCTGATACACTTTCGTATACAAGAGAAACAAATTTCAAGCTGATAGCTTACGCTACAGCTTAAATCATACTAGGAATTAAACAATACTAAGAAAGGCTGACAAATAAATTTGCAGTCTGACGTGTTTAATCTCCTGATACACTTTCGTGTACAAGAGAAACTAATTTCAAGCTGATTGCTTACGCTACCGCTTAAATCATACTAGGAATTAAACAATACTAAGAAAGGCTGACAAATAAATTTGCAGTCTGACGTGTTTAATCTCCTGATACACTTTGAAAAAAGCTTTGCTTAATACAATCGAATGATAATGAAAACTCATAAAAAAAACCGCTCCAAAATGAAGCGGTTTTTAATTTTTATTCAAGTTAAAACTAGCAGTTTTCTGAGAAGTATTTGATTGTGCGAACCATCTGGCTTGTGTAGCTGTTCTCATTATCGTACCGCGGTCGTAGTAAGCACGTACGACCGCCAGCAAAGTTTTTTCAATGAAAAAAGCTTTGCTTAATACAATCGAATGATAATGAAAACTCATAAAAAAAACCGCTCCAAAATGAAGCGATTTTTAATTTTAATTCAAGTTAAAACTAGCAGTTGACGTTTGCAATGCAAACTACTGAGAAATATTTAATAGTTCTAACCATCTGGCTTGTATATGAGTTTTCTTTATCATACCGCGGTCGTAGTAAGCACGTACGACCGCCAGCAAAGTTTTTTCAATGAAAAAAGCTTTGCTTAATACAATCGAATGATAATGAGAACAGCAAAAAAAACCTCGCCATGAAGCGAGGCTTTTTTTTCAAACAAACACTGAATTAGCAGTTTTCTGAGAAGTATTTGATTGTGCGAACCATCTGGCTTGTGTAGCTGTTCTCATTATCGTACCAAGAAACAACCTGTACCTGATATGTATCGTCATCAATCTTAGAAACCATTGTCTGAGTTGCATCAAAAAGAGAACCAAATTTCATTCCGATTACATCAGAAGATACAATCTGATCTTCTGTATATCCGAAAGATTCATTGCTTGCAGCTTTCATTGCAGCATTGATTCCTTCTTTTGTGATGTCTTTACCTTTAACAACAGCGATAAGAATTGTTGTAGAACCTGTTGGTGTTGGAACACGCTGTGCAGAACCAATAAGTTTACCATTGAGTTCTGGGATAACAAGACCAATAGCTTTTGCAGCACCTGTTGAGTTAGGAACAATGTTCTGAGCACCAGCGCGTGAGCGGCGAAGGTCACCTTTTCTCTGTGGACCATCGAGAATCATCTGGTCACCAGTATAAGCATGAATTGTGCTCATAATACCACTCTGAATAGGTGCATATTTGTTAAGTGCATCTGCCATTGGAGCAAGACAGTTAGTAGTACAAGAAGCAGCAGAAATGATGTTATCATTCTTTGTAAGATTCTTGTGGTTTACATTAAATACAATTGTAGGAAGATCATTTCCTGCAGGTGCAGAGATAACAACTTTGCGTGCACCAGCTTTAATATGAGCCTGTGATTTTTCTTTTGATGTATAGAAACCTGTACATTCAAGAACTACGTCTACACCAAGTTTACCCCAAGGGCAGTTTGAAGCATCAGCTTCTTTGTAAATCTTGATTTCTTTTCCGTCTACAATGATAGAATCTTCTGTAGATGAAACTGTGTGTTTACCTTCACCAAATTTTCCGCAGAAGCCACCCTGTGCTGTATCATATTTAAGAAGGTGAGCAAGCATTGCTGGGCTTGTGAGGTCATTGATAGCTACTACTTCGTAACCATCAGCATCAAACATCTGACGGAATGCCAGACGACCGATACGGCCGAAACCGTTGATTCCAACTTTTACCATAAGTGTGAATCTCCTAAAAAATATTTTATTTTATTGTAAGGCCGAAAATTTCGACACAAATACATACAATATCTGTCTAAATAATACGAAAATCAGCATGAAAAGTCAATAATTGCAAAATATTTCATAATTTTTATAAAAATTTGTATTATTTATCGAAATAACCAGAATCTTCCAGATATTTTCTTCGTGTTATTATAAGGGATATTAATTCCTGATACATATTATAATCAACGCCTATTGCAATTGGAAGGATATAAAATTCTGTTTCATCACAATATCTTTCTATAAATTCAGATTTTGTAACAAAGCCCAGACTTATCATATTACTGATTCGGTCTGCACATTTCAGAATACGTGCATTTTCACTGCCTGAATCAATTATTCTTCGTAAAAACTGAGGTTTTGTCTCATTTGGACGTTTAGATACTTCCTTAACTAATTCAAGGACTTTTTCACCTTCACTGTCTGCATTTTTTATCAACTCTTCATCAAAGCCGTCTATATCTTCAAGAACATCATGTATCAGAGATGCTTTTAATAGCACACTGTCAATATATCCGTAATCAACAAGAATACCCATTGTATCAATCTGATGACGAAACATATTTCCGCCATCATGACGGGTTTTTCCAATAAGATTTGTAGAAAGCTGCATATATGGCGCAATAATTATATCGCGTAACTGTAACATTGCGTCATCACACATTTGTGTCGGTTTTTCAGTATGCATCACTTCTGGTACCCTAACCTCATTTACAGATAAATATTAAACAGTCCTATAGATTTTCAATATATGTCTTTAGTTTAGAAACCAGAAGTTTGTTTTTTTCCAGTTTTTCGCGTTCTGCCTGCACAACTTCTTTAGGTGCATTTGTTGCAAATTTTCCTTTAAGTTTGGCTTCTGTTTTTGCGATGAATGCACTTTCAGTATCATATTCTTTCTGGAATCTGGCTTTTAAAGCTGCAGTATCAACAGCCCCGTCAAGAATAATGAAGGATTCAAAGCCCTCACCTACAGTTCCTATGGATTTTTCAGGTTTAGCTGAAACAAAAATAATTGTTGAAACCCCTGCAAGAAGTTTTATCAAATCTGTTTTTTCTTTACAGATTTCAGCAGCAGAACCACTGTTAATCTGCAGTGCAATAGTAAGCTTTGTTTCAGGGGCAATGCCACATTCTGAACGAAGCTGACGTGTTAACCGGATTACATCCTGCAACGCTTTGAATTGTGAAATAATTAGATTATTTTCACGTTCTTTTTGTTCTTCCGGATATGGAGCACAAATCAGCATACCTGTATATGTACTGCAAGAAAGAATTTTGTTTTGAGCTGCAGACTGACGAACTTTCGCAATCTCTTTTAATGGGAGTTTCGAATAAATTTCTTCTGTTACAAAAGGTAAATATGGATGAAGCAGTCTAAGAGATTCTTCAAGAAGATTGAGTAATACAGAGGCAGCGCGGTCTTTTTCTTTTTCATCACCACTTCTAAAACTGAGTTTTGTACCTTCAACATACCAGTCGCAGAATTCAGTCCAGAAGAATTCATATAAAGCAGAAGCGGCATCATTAAACCGGTAACCTTCCAATGCACTACGAATTGTTTTTACAGCTTCATTAAGACGAGCATAAATCCACAAATCCATATCAGTCAAATCAGAATCTTTTACAGGTATCAGATTACGACCTTCAAGATTTCCTAAAAGATATCGGCTTGCATTCCAGATTTTATTTGCAAAACGACTTCCCAGTTTGAAAGAATCCATATCAACAAGAACATCTTGTCCCTGAGCACACATAAAACCAAGTGTATATTTTAAGGCATCAGAACCGTATTCTTTTATGATATCAAGAGGGTCCAGTCCGTTCCCTAAAGACTTACTCATCTTGCGGCCCTGTTTATCACGAACAAGTCCATGAATATAAATGTCATGGAAAGGTGCTTTTCCTGTAAATTCAAGACCAGCCATAATCATACGGCTTACCCAGAAAAAGATAATATCGTATGCGGTAACAAGTGCCGTAGTCGGATAGAAGCGCTGTAAGTCATCTGTATTCTGAGGCCAGCCAAGTGTACTGAAAGGCCAGAGCCATGAAGAAAACCATGTATCAAGGACATCCGGATCCTGCTTTACATTTGTACTGCCACATTTAGGACATTTTGTAACATCTTCACGACTGACAATTGTTTCACCACATTCACAGTACCAGGCAGGAATTCTGTGTCCCCACCAGATCTGACGGCTTACACACCAGTCCCGTATATTTTCCATCCAGTGAGTATATGTGTTTTCCCATTTTCTAGGATAAAAAACAATTTCTCCATCTCGCCAGGCTTTAAGTGCCTTATCTGCAAGAGGCTTCATTTTTACAAACCACTGATAAGAAAGATATGGCTCCACCACAGTTTTACAACGATAACAGTGACCAACAGAGTGAACCATTTTTTCAGAACCTTTAAAAAGACCTGCTTTTTCCAAATCTTCTATTACCAGTTTTCTTGCCTGTTCACAACTCATTCCGCGATATTTTTCCGGAACATTCTCATTTAAAGTTCCGTCAGGATTTAACAGATTGATAACTTCAAGATTATGGCGTTTTCCAACTTCCCAGTCATTTGGATCATGCGCCGGAGTAATTTTAACCATACCTGTTCCAAATTCTTTATCAACATACTCGTCAGCAATAATCGGAATTTCTTTTCCTGTTAGAGGCAGTCTTAGCATTTTTCCAACAAGTTTTGTATAGCGTTCATCTGAAGGATTAACAGCAACCGCTGTATCTCCAAAAAAAGTTTCCGGTCTTGTTGTAGCAACTTCGATTTTTCCAGAACCGTCTGCATATTCATAATAAATATGATACATTGCACCATCTGTATCAACATGGTCTACTTCGTCATCTGCAAGTGCTGTTCCGCACCTGGGACACCAGTTTACAAGCCGCTGTCCTTTATACATAAGACCACGTTCATACAAAGTTACAAATACATTGCGTACTGCTTTAGAAAGACCTTCATCATAAGTAAATCTTTCACGACTCCAGTCTACTGAGTTTCCGAGTTTTTTCTGCTGTTTTAAAATTGTATCGTGGTGATCACGGGCAACCTGCCATGTTCTTTCTATAAATTTTTCACGACCTAAGTCATTTCGAGTTTTGCCTTCTTTTTTTAAAGCACGTTCAACAACATTCTGTGTAGCGATTCCTGCATGGTCAGTGCCCGGAACCCATAAAGTATTATCTCCAGCCATTCGGTGATAGCGGACAACAATATCCTGAAGAGTATTATTTAATCCGTGTCCCATGTGAAGCACACCAGTAACATTAGGCGGCGGAATTACTACAGTGTAGCATTTATCGTTTCCACAGCATTTACAGTTATCTGGATTTTTTGCAGGATTGACTGGAGAATCTGTATCAGATTTTGGTTTAAAATATCCGTCTTTCTCCCACTGACTATAGATTCTATCCTCAAATTCCTGAGGATTATAAGCTTTTTCCAGTTCAATACCTTTCATTATTTGTGCCCTTTTATTCAGTATAAATATGAATACACTTTAGCAAAAATTAAGATTTTTTACAATATTTGTGATAAAGTGAAAAACATGAATATAGTATTTTATTCTACAAATTCAAATCACTACGAAAAAGGAAAACTTATTTTTAATATGTTTCCTTCCTGTAATGAACAGTTTTCCGCACTGATTGAAAAATACCCTGAATTCAATTTTACAGTCGTGATGCAAAAACCAGGAATGTTTTTATTTGATGATAATGAAAAAGAACCACTGAATTCTAAAATTAATTATATATTTATTGATAAGAACACTGAAGAGATTTCTTACAAAAAAATAGCAAAAATTATTATCGAACTAAAAACTGACATTGCTATAGCTGTAACCTACTGGACGCAACCCTTTGACTGGATGTCAATAAAAGATTCTCTTGTTGCTGAAGAACTCACAAAAAACGGAATAAAGACAATCTGCCATAATTCAAAAACTGCTTTGATTTCGTTTGATAAAAACCTGACTCACGAATTTTTAATAAGAAACAATTTTAATTGTGCAGAAGGAATTTTTATTAACCACAGTTTATTTTTTGCAGAACGGAGAAGTTCTGTAATAAAAGAAAATATTTACAAAGATTATATTTTGACTGAAATTGAAAAACTGAAATATCCGGTTGTAATAAAAGATACTCTCGGACTTTCATCATATGGAATGGATGTAGTAAAAAGTTTTAATGAAGCAAAACATATCTTATTTTCAAAAAAAACAAATTCTGACAGACTTATAGAAACTTATATCTCAGGTCTTTCTTTTGGACTTGAAATATACGGAAACAGAGAAAATGGCTGGACTGTAACTCCTCCTCTTATAAACAGTATGAATCAGTTTGGTTTAACCAGTCCAAAACAAAATGTAAAGCTTGGGCCTCTTATATCTGATGAAATGAAAAACAAATTTAATCTTGATGAATTAAACAGAGAAATGCTGCGGCTTGCAGATTTATTAAACCTGAACGGCATTGCACAAATCGACTTGATTTTTTCTGAAGGCAAATGGCACATAATCGAAATTAATTCCCGAATATCCGGAATGACACAAACAATGGCTGTAAGCATGGGACTTTCAATTTATGAACTGATTTTATTTTCTGCGGGTATTATAAAAATTAGACCAGATTACAAATATGTGATGAATTTAAAATTTCCGCTTCTATCAAAAGAAAAACTAAAACAAATGTTTGAACTGGATTATGTATATGCTGTAAATCAAATAGAGAATAAAGAAGCAAAACAGTTACGCGAAGTAGGATACACAGAAACAATTTTTGGTCAAACAGAAAACCTGTCACAAACAATGGAAATGCTTGACAATCTTAATGTTATATTTCCAGAAGAGATGGAAAAACGCTTTTACGATAATGCCTGCAAATTATTTGATTCAATATATGAAAAAACTTTATCAACATAATCTTTACCCCAATAATCATAAAGCATTTCAAGTGCAGCTTCTTTAATTTCTTCTGTAACACCTCTGATATAGCATTTTACTATATTCAATAAAGCAGAATTACATTTTTCATGCATTTTTTTTATTAATTCCTGCGACACAGCATTATTATTCATCCAGTCAAAAATAATTGCCCATACACCCGAAGAACTGCATAGACCTTCCCATTTTTGTAATGTATCGATTTTTTCTTTTGCACTCATCCCGATATTTAAGTGATATGCATAAACAGGAAAATCAATGCCGGTATATTTTTTTGCATTTAAGCAGATAAAAAAAGACAAAAGCAAGTCTTCGGTAAAATTGCACCGCACACTTGGAATCATATCATAACTGGTTAAGAGCAATTCACGAGAATAAAGTTTAGACCAGACAAATCCATGAATTACAGAATCAAAAAAATATTTTTTACGGAAGCTTTCGTTATCAAGGCTTCCATAATAAATAAGCTCAGTTTTTTTTGAAAAAAAACTGAATATTTTCGGCTCAATGTTTTTTTCAGCCACGAGCTTTGTCTTTGCATGAACCACATCACTTTGAGTTTCAACTGCGCTCTGATATAGCTTTTGTATTGCATCAGGTAACAGTTCATCATCACTGTCTAAAAACATGACATATTTTCCAGAAGCATTTAACACAGCATTTCTTCTGGTTTCAAAAAGCATCAGGTTTTCTTTATTATCAATATACTTTACAGGAAAACTGACTTTGCCGCCAAATTCCCTTACAATTTGTCCGCAGTCATTGCCCTCTTCATCAACTCCAGGACTTCCGTCATCAACAACAATAATTTCAAAAGGAATAATTGTTTTTTGGCTATTGTAAAAATTTTGGGAGGCAACAGACTGTAAGCAGTGTTTTAAATATTTTTCAGTATTATATACAGGAATGCAAACTGAAACTAAAACCTGTTTATTATTAAAAAACATTATTTATTCCCAAGTAAATATTTTTCAACTTTTTCGATTATATAATCTGGTGTTGAAGCTCCAGATGTAATTCCAACTGAGTCAAGTTTTTTAAAACTTTCTGGAATTTCTTTTTCGGTTTCCACAAAAATGATTTCTTTTGCTTTATATTCATCAAGTTTAGAAAACAGCTTTGCTGAATTATAAAGCCTCTGACTGTTTGCAGAATTTTTCCCGCCAATAACAACAACCCCATCAACTTCTTTACAAAGTTCTTTTAAGGCAAGCTGCCGTTCACTTGTAGCCGGGCATATTGTATCAAACACTTTAATATCAGGAATAGCGTTAAGCAAAACTGTTGTTATTTTATCATATTCAATCTGTGCAATAGTAGTCTGACATAACAAAACAAAATTATCATTTCCGTAATTTTTTTTATCTGTTTTATATTTCTGAACAAATTCTTTTGCTTCACTTTCATTCTGAATAACAAAACATTTATTTCCGCTGTTTACAGCACTACCGGAAATTGCTATCACTTCTCCATGATTTTTGTCGCCTGCAAGAATTACAGTTGTATTTTTTTTAGAATTATCCGATGCTTTTTTTTGATTTGAAAGGACACGAGGACAAGTTGCATCAATTATTTTTGCACCTGTTTTTTCAAGAGCTTTACGAACAGAAGGCGAAACACCATGAGCACGTATAATCACTGTATCATGTTTTGTACAACCAGATATTTCTTCAGGTTTTAAAACAGAAAGACCTCGCAGAGCCAGACTCTCCAGGGCAGTTTTATTATGAATAAGATAACCTAAAGTATAAACATGGAAATCAGGTGCTTTATGTTCATTTTCGAGCAGTGCCTTTTCTGCAATTTCAACTGCCCTCCGAACCCCCATACAGTAACCTGATACAGAAGATCTTACAACTCTCATTTACTTTGCTTGTTCGTCTTTTGCCCGAATATTTTTCCGCATGATTTTTCCTGAAGCAGTTTTTGGAAGAGCATCTACAAATTCAACAATCCGCGGATATTTATATGGTGCAGTAGTTTCTTTAACAAATCTTTGTATTTCTTTAACCAGTTCATCACTTCCCGGTTTGTAATCTTTTGCAAGAACAATCGTTGCTTTTACAACCTGTCCGCGAATTGGATCTGGGGCTGCTGTAACAGCACATTCCACAACAGCCGGATGCTGCATTAGTACGCTTTCAACTTCAAACGTTCCTATTCTGTAGCCAGAGCATTTTATTACATCATCGCTGCGACCAGTAAACCAGTAATATCCGTCTTCATCCCGCCATGCCATATCACCTGTATCATAATATCCGTTGTTAAAGGCTTTTGCAGTTTTTTCAGGATCATTGTAATACTCAACAACAAGACCCGGGAAACGGCCTTTATCAAGCCGAAAACACAGTTCCCCAACTTTTCCATCCTGAACTGGTTTTCCGTCGGAATCCAAAAGATCGACTTTATAATATGGAGCAGGTTTTCCGATTGAACCCGGCTTTATTTTATTATCATCATAATTAAATAAACATACAGTGGTTTCTGTCTGTCCAAAACCTTCTGTAATTTTATGACCTGTCAGTTTAAGCCACTTGTTATAAACTTCTTCTGATAATGGTTCACCAGCAGTTGAACAGTGGGTAATCGAAGAAAGATCATAACCGGAAATATCTTCCTGAATTAAAAATCTGTAAATTGTAGGAGGTGCACAAAAAGTTGTAACCTTATGTTTTTCTACCTGATGCAATAAATCTGTTGGTTTAAAGCGTGCATGATAATCATAGACAAAAAGAGCTGTTTCACAAATCCATTGCCCATAAATTCTTCCCCATGCAACTTTTGCCCAGCCAGTATCTGCAACTGTAAGATGAAGACCGCCTTTTGCTACATGCTGCCAGTATTTAGCTGTCGTGATGTGCCCAAGCGGATACAAAAAATTATGAACTGCAAGTTTTGGATGACTGGTTGTTCCGCTGGTAAAATAGCCGAGCATAAGATCTGAATTACAGGAAACTTCATTTCTTGGGAGAACTGGAAAAGGCTTTGCAGTTTTCATTCCGTCTTTAAAATTTACCCAACCGGGATGAATATTATCAATAGGACGATCAATCCCAAGTTCATTTACACAAGCCTTTATTTTCAGACTCGGAGAATTTACTGCAGCCTCATCAATATGAGTCATTATCTGTTCATTAGAAACAGAAAGAATCATTTTTACTTTTGCATGATTAAAACGGAATTCCAGATCCTCTTTTGTCAGCATATGAGTTGCCGGAATTGCTACAGCCCCGATTTTACATAAAGCAATCATTGCAATCCAGAATTCATATCTTCGCTGAAGAATCAGCATAACAAAATCGTGGCGCTTTATTCCCAGTTCAAGAAAATAACTTGCAGCTTGATCCGAAAGTTTTTTCATTTCAGAAAAAGTTATTTCAAGATACTCGTCTTCGTCATTAGTCCAGACCAGAGCTTTTCCTTTCGGATTGTTCAACGCAATCTGATCCATAACATCATAACCAAAATTAAAATTTTCCGGTATTTTTAATTTATAATTCTCGTGAAAATCCTTATAAGAAGTAAACTCAGTACGCTCTAAAAATTTCTCTTCCATTACTATTTATTGTCCTGATTAAATTACTATTGCTAAAAATTTTGCAGTGGTTCCGTTCAACGACGTAAAACCATGTGGCTGGGAAGCATCATAAATAACAGACTCTCCAACCTTAAGATTAAATTCTTTTTCACCCACAATCACTTTTAGTTCACCTTCAATAACAAAGTCAAACTCCTGACCAGGATGCTGATTTAAATGTATATCATCTTTGTCCCTTGGCGGGACCGAGCAGACAAAAGGATCAATTTTCCGTCCTATAAAGCCCTGACCATGATATTTATAATCATAATCGGCATTTCGGTTTACAGAAACTTCTTCTCCCAGTTTAGTAACAAAGTAAGATTTATTATGCGGTTCTTCACCAGATATTAATGTAGAAACATCAAACTTATATTTTTTAGCCATTGAATCAAGCACTCCCAAAGGAATGTCTGATTCACCTGACTCATATTGTTTATACTTTTCAACGGAGACTCCGCAAACCTTTGCTGCTTCTTCAACTGATACATCAAGAATATCTCTTAATCCGATAAGTCTGTCGGCAACTGATTTAATTTCGTTTACCATAATGAGCCTCCGTTAAAAATTAATTATTCCGCAAATCCTTGCGTTTTATTTTTCCAGAAATTGTCTTTGGCAATTCCTCAACAAAGTCGATAATTCTTGGATATTTATAAGGAGCTGTTGTTTCCTTAACAAATCTCTGAATATCCTTTTTTAGAGCATCGTTTCCCGGCTTGTATTCTTTTGCCAGAATAATTGTTGCTTTTACAACCTGTCCTCTGATTGGATCTGGAGCTGCAGTTACTGCACATTCAACAACTGCCGGATGCTGCATCAAAACACTTTCAACTTCAAATGTACCGATACGGTATCCAGAACATTTTATAACATCATCAATGCGACCAGTAAACCAGAAATATCCGTCCTCGTCACGCCAGGCATTATCACCTGTATGATACCAGCCGTCATGTTTGGTACTGTTTGTTTTCTCAGGATCATTGTAATAGTCTATGAATAATCCCGGGAAGTCGCCATTCTTGATATTAACGCATATTTCTCCCACCTCACCATCTTCTACATTTTCGCAGTTTTCATCAAGAAGTGCAATATTGTAGTATGGAGCAGATTTACCAATTGAACCAGGCTTTACTCTTTCATTACCAAAATTTAAAAGGGATAATGTAGTTTCAGTTTGCCCAAAGCCTTCCTTTAATTCAAGTCCGGTAATTTTTTTCCATTTATTGAAAACTTCATCAGAAAGCGGTTCCCCTGCTGTTGAACAATGTTCAAGAGTTGATAAATCAAAAACTGATAAATCTTCCTGTATCAAAAAACGATAAATTGTAGGAGGTGCACAGAATGAAGTAATGTGGTGTTTTTCAATCTGTTTGATTAAATCGATTGGCTGAAATTTTGCATGATAATCGTAAATAAATACAGCACATTCAGCAATCCACTGACCATAGAGTTTTCCCCAGACTGCCTTACCCCAGCCTGTATCTGCAACTGTTAGATGCAGACCGCCTTTTTTAACCTGCTGCCAGTAAGTGGCTGTAACAATATGCCCGAGGGGATACAAAAAATTATGTTCTACAAGTTTAGGATGACTGGTAGTTCCGCTTGTAAAATATGCAAGCATAACATCAGTGTTTTTAGAAATATCAGTTCGTTTAAGAGATTTAAAAGCAGCAAGTTCGGAATCTGTAACCTTTCTTAACCCGTCTGTAAAATCATACCAGCCTTGTGGCAAAGGATTTCCGTTATTTGATTTCTGATATTCTTCAAATGTATTGTCTATTCCAAATGGAGTAACTGCAATCTTGATTTTTAAACTTGGAGATTCCTTTTGTGATTCATCAATATATTTGAAAAGTTCGCGGTCATCAACAGCAACTATTGCCTTTATTTTTGCAGCATTATTTCTAAAAACAATGTCTTCTTTTGTAAGCATGTGAGTTGCAGGAATTACAGCT
>JAEEGL011481637.1_pt1 | contig 50478 bp, 53 predicted proteins | sample 9134231 | NCBI WGS metagenome assembly JAEEGL01 (sample SAMN16246548, study PRJNA631951) | gut metagenome | biome: gut microbiome; feature: rumen; material: fiber-attached | host: Bos | place: Iran: Karaj | collected 2018-10 | reverse complement strand
TAGTATTTCCTCGTGATTTAAAGTAATATTCAATTGAGCCATGTACTTAACCTCCTTGATTTTTTGTCGCAATTAAAATTATACAAGGTTAAGCCACTTGGCTCTTTATTTTGAATTTACACAATTATATGGGCACGGCGGTCAATTTGCAAAATACCGTCACGATTCAGAGAAAAAACGTGACGGAAAACTGCAAATCCCAAAAACGGGGCATCTCACCATAATCATGAGATGCCCCGTATTTAGTTAATAACCCGTGCTATGCTTACTTGTTGATCACGATCTTATCGTAATCGAGTGTTACCTTACCGCTGTTGATCTTGGCGGGCATATAGAAGAGGACCTTGCCGACGCTTTCATCATCGCTGTCGCAGAGGACCATGACATAGTCGCCGTCTTCGAGACCCTCGAAAAGCCAGGTGTCGAAGATAAACTGGTAATTCTCGCTTGATTTCTTCTCGACATTATCAACGTATGCATAAAGAACATCGTACTCATCAGCTTCGCCTTCTTTTGTATATCCCTTTGTGCCGGGGATGAAGCCAAGCCATGCATCCTGCATCAGATCAAAATTGGAATCAACAGAGAAAATGATCTGTTCGCCCTTCTGGGAGAACTTGACACTGTCCTCGCCGGACGCGTCCTTGCTGCCCTTATCTTCGTCATCCTTGGCCTGTGTTGTAGCTTTTGTCGTATCGCCGCTGCTCTTGCCGGAATCTTTCTTTCCGCATCCGAAAAGCGCGAAAGACATTGCGCAGACCACTATCAAAGCTATTACTTTCTTCATAAACACTACCTCCCCGAGGCAAATAAATAAGACTTCACTTCAAGCCCCGCCTTGCGTTCTGCGGAACCATAAGGGAATTTTATCACAGGACAAAAACAAAGAAAATAAAGCGGGCAGGGAGGGCTCTCAGAACAAGCCTCACCAGCGTCTTATAAAGCCTTATTAAATCTGGCCACGACTGCTGCGACATCCTCGGAAATATATTCGTACCCTTTGTCTATAATGCGCTCAGGTATGCCCCAGTAAGCCTCCGCGATCGCTCCTGCGATTGCGCACAATGTATCCGCATCGCCGCCGATATACATTACGTTCCTTAAGCAGTCCTCATAAGACTTGGCCTCAAGGAAACACTCGAAAGCTTCAGGCATTGTGTGCATGCAATCCTCAACATGATGGTAATCAGGGCGGATGACATTCAGAGTCCTGGAAAGATCGTAGCCGAATTCATCAACAATGTATTTTTTGATCTCTTCTTTTGAGGCTTTTTTCCTGGCCAGGAAGATAGCGGCAGCAGTTGATTCAGCGCCTTTGACACCCTCAGGGTGGTTATGCGTGACCTCGGAGGTCCATCTGGCAACCTCACGGGTACGTTCGATCGAGTCATAGAGCCAGCCTGCGGGGGACACTCTCATGCCTGAGCCGTTGCCGAAGCTTCCGTAGGGCTCGGGATCGTCAGCAAGTACCCAGTGGCGGAACTTTGTGCCGTATCCCGCGTCAGGATATTTCTGCCCCCACTTCTTCATGGATTTAATAAGGTTTTCCTTGATTGTCTTCTCGTCAGCATCCCTGCCGGCATCAAGCAGCGCCTCTGCCACGGCAACGGTCATTACGGTATCGTCCGTGAAATAACAGTCGTTTGTAAAGAGCTTGAATATCTTGCTCTTGTTTCCTCTGTCAAATTCGAATCTGCTTCCGACGATGTCTCCGATGATTGCGCCTAACATAAACCGTTACCTCCTGTAAATCTGTTAATCCGTTTCTCCGGCCTGCGCGCTCCTTTGCGCGTTCTCCAAAGCTTCCTTCCAGTCCGGCTCTGTCTCGAGCATAATTGACAGCTGCTCCTGTACAAGAGTAAAGCCGTCTGTGAAGGGGTTAATAAGGACACCGTTCAGGCCGGACAGACTGTGTGCCAGCTCGAAAATCTCCTTAATCGGAACCTCCTTGACCGGATTGGTGTCCGCAAGCTCCTGCATCTCGCTCCTGTCGGTAAACAGTGGGAGCCAGTACCTTCCGTTCTTACCCTTTATTCTAACGTAAAGTTCGGAATCAGGTATATCCGTAAACATATCTTTTGCATCCGCATCAGGGTCCAGGCTCAGCGCGACGCTCGTAATGTTCATCAGCGGCATCGGTGCCTTGCCGCCCTCACATACACGCAGCATGAGCTGTCCGTAAATCATGAAGGCGTTCTCTTCCGTCTCGTTCTCGAAATATTCCTTAATGTAATCCTTAATGAATACTGAATTCAAAGATTCGTCTTCTGTTCTGTCGTTCATATCAGCTGCCTCCCTTATTTATTATTTTCCGTAAAGTATAGCAGGACGGATCAAGCCTCGCGTTCCATTAATGGGACGGTTTTCGGGGTGGCAGAGAGGGTGGAGAGAGGTGGCAGAGAGCGGGTCAAATGACCCGTATCACATTATTGTTTTTCCCTTGTTATACATCGTGCATAATTCTCCCATATGGCATCCCCAGCAACTGGAGATCCGGCCGGTCTTGGCACGTTCGCAGTTGGCGCTGCCGAAATAATTCTGTTTGCCTTTTCCGGATATCTTATTGCCCAGTGCGACACCTGCGGCTGTTTTCAGCACGCCTCCGATGAAGCTTTCGCCGCCGCCGTAGTTTTGCGGTTCGGGTTCATAGTAGTTTTCCCGGACCTGCATCTGCATCTGTTCCTCCAGGTACATGGATGTGATCTTAGACTTTACTTCTTCAAGGATATCGTCAAGGGTTCTCATTACATTCTCATCAAGAGCATTGATTATATAGAGCAGTCCGTCATTGTCCCTGAGCGAGACAGTCTGGCCGTACATCTCAAAATCGTTGGGGAGATTATATTTCGCGCAAGCTTTTTCCCACAAGGTCTTATACTGATCCAATACTCCGTAAATTTTCTTTCTTACTTCCTCAACAGGAACTTTTTCCCTGATGTCGTTAGGCAGTTCATGATAGATCAGGCTTATATTAGGGAAAGCTTTATCTACAAGATCAGCGTCAAACGGCTGACCGGCCTGTACTTTGTTTCGCAGGATCTTGTATTCGTCTGTCTGGGCAGGGCCGAACGCTTCTCTCATCTTACTGACGAATAAAAACAGTCTTTCATAAAGGGTTAATTGACTGTCGATCTCGTCTTTTTTTGCTGAATACAGCAGACAGAACTGGGCATACTGAACTCCCCTGAAAAGCCGCATCCATTCGTTCTTATTCGGGTTGACATTATCATCGATATAAGATGCCCACGGCACCTTTTTAAACTTAACGGTTTTATGCAGGAAAACGGTTCTTCCGCCGGCATAGATATCTCTTGTTTTCTCGACCGACTCGATCTCGCAGGGGAAAAACAGCGATTCGTTCTTGCTGCCCGGAAACGGCACATAAAACCCCTTGAGTTCCTTAAAAAGAACCTTGATCTTATCGATTATCTCGATTACTTCTTCCTCATTATCGGAGATAACTTCAATCTTGGGCGCATATTCGCTCGGCAGTATATTCTGATTATAGTACCGGCTGTATGTTCTGCCGTCGGCTCTGGTCAGCGTGAATTTCCTGTAATCAAGAAAGTACCGGAAATCCGATGTTACGAAAACATAGGGGAAAGTGAATTCATGTCTATTTACTTTCTCTGCGGTGTCATTTATTCCGGGCAGGAAATAGGTGATAGGCCTGCCAACAGACAGACTGTTTTGCAGGTATTTGACGACACATTCATTAGCTGACATCAAGTCCTGGCGGTCGATAACCTTAAGCATGGGATATGCGATACAGACCGCAATCTGAGTGTCAGTATCAGAACCGGAGTCCGTTGCGGTCGCCGGCTGCTGTTCAATTCCTGCAGACGGAAGGGGAAATGCATCTGAGGGGCAGCCGCAGGAAGGGCATGCCGCAGCTCTGTCAGAAACCATTTTTCCGCAATCCGGACATTTGATAAGCCCCATAGATGAACCTCCTTCAAAACTATGTAAATGTGCTGCTGACCGCCGGTTAAATGCCAGTCACTTTCACGGCTTCGGGAAGCCGCACTCCATGCAGAATTTGCCGGCGTTGTGGGCCTCTTTGCACATGGGGCACGTCCATGTGTCCGGTTTTACCGTACCGCATTCAGGGCAGAAGTTGGCCGTGTTTCCTTTATTGCCGCATGAAGGGCAGTCCCAGGGTTCCGAAGCTGTTGAAGCGGACTGTCCTGCAGCAGGAGCGTCGTTCATGGAGGGGGCCTGATTCTGCGCCTGTCCGTTCATGAACATGCCCATTGAGCCTCTCATGACGACTGCGTTAGCCGGGGCTGAACCGTAGGGATAGAACTTGTTTGTATCGATCTCCGTTTTCGATTCGAAAACAGACTTTGAAGCGATGTACTTAAGTAGTTCAAGTGTTTTGCCGGGATCCGTGCAGATCTGTTTCCTGGTCTTTCCGAACTGAATGTAGCCCTCGTATTCACCGGGATCCACATAGATTCCGACCGGATTCCTGCAAAGTTCTTTAACACTTTCCTTTATCCCGGGAATCATCTCGTCCGGAACGCAGAATTTGTTGTCGGTGATTCCTTCTCTGATAACAACATATGCTTTGCCGTTATCTGTCCAGAAGTGGCTTGTCTCGGTATCGGGGTAAGCGGTCCTTACGCAGGTTACAGGCGTATCATCCGGTCCGCAGAAGCGCTGGTGGTATATCGTTTTCAGCTCAAAATCTTCAGGCAACTCAGGATTCGGATTCGTATAATTGATCAGATCACGCTTGCACAAAGGCTCGCCGCACTCATCCTTCAGCCCGGTCAGCATTTGGAGCATGAGCTGGTCATCGAAGTCATACCATCTGGTACCGTTTTCGTCGGATATCTCGATTACCGCTGCGGTCTTTTTGCCGTTGAGTTCCTTCTCCTTGGGAAAACGCCCGTCATGGCTTCCCGTGGTCTTTGACAGAACCTCATCCATGAACTTTTGGGCTCTTTCCGGGGTGACGGCATAATCCTTGCCGGCGAATGTCAAAAGATAGATCTTATCCTTGACCGTGGTAAGGCGGTCATCGGGGTTTACCGGCGGCCCTCCGCAAAGAGTCATCTGGAAAAGGTATTTCTCGAGATCCCTGTATCCGAAATAAACAGACATATAACGGTACGCTCCTTTTCTCGTATATCAAAGATTATATCTCAAAACCCTGCATGGATTATTTGCCCTTGCGATATAATTAATCCATCTCGAAAATAAGAGGAATGACAATGCCCGGAATAATCGCAAAGTTTGGAACACCGCATCCGGTAACGTTCAGGGAAAAAGGCTGTGACACAGAGTTCTCCGCAAGGGTCTCCGGCGCGCTTTATATCAACGAATATGATGAAGCTGCCTTTGGCGCGGCCGGTGATGAGCGGAAGATGAACCTTAGCACCTTCGCCGCAAAGAAGATCGAAGAGCATCTGGCGAAATGGGATAAAGACGACAATATTTTATGCGTTGACGGCAGGGAAAGGCTTGCCCTGATGCTCGATTATGACCTAATGGAAGCCGGCATTAACGGTTCGTCACGCATAGATGATATTAGTATTACTGATGAGTCGGAAGAGCTCTATCAGGAACAGATCATGAAGCCTTACCGTGAAGCAAAGAAGGCACAGCGCGAGCAGGAGATCGAAGCGGCGGACGAACCGCACGGACCGTTAAAGCGGATCAGTTATAATCTCTCATCCCACGGTATGATGGCCGGCACAAGTTCCGGCAGCAGCCGAACGGTCACATGGAACGATGACGGAACAGCCGTATACAGTTACAGTTCATACGGGGGCGGAAAGAATTTTGAGCGCGAGTATAAGATAACGCCTGAGACTGCGGAAAAGATCAGCGTTTTTGTTAAAGATAAGCGCCTTGCCGCGCTGTCAAAACTGAATATCCGAACTGCGCAAATGTTCGATAACTTTACAAGCGCAACTGTCTCCATGACATTTGACGACAGCAGCATCGGCGGCGATCCCGATAACAGCTTCACCCTCAATTGCGGCCCCTCAGGGTTTACGTTAAATACGATCGAGGACGGGTTAAAAGAACTGCTGGATGAGTGCGAAGCTGCCGGCGAATGCATAAAGAACGAGATGCGTGAGTCAGCTAGTCCCTTTGGCAATTTCCTCGGCATGATGGGCATTAATACGGTGCCCGGCCCTGGCGCTGGTGCGTTTGACGGAATGAAGCAGGCGGAGGAAGCAATAGCGAGGGCGGCAGGTCCGGGTCCGATTCCGGATGCCGGCGCGGTAAAGGCGGCAGGTCAGGATGCCGGCGACAGGACCGTGGCTGAGCCTTACAAACCTTCCGACTGGACATGCTCCTGCGGCTCGAAAAACGCAGGCCGGTTCTGCGCTGAATGCGGCCAGCCCAGGCCTTCCGGCTGGGTCTGTTCCTGCGGCACGGAGAATACGGGAAAGTTCTGTTATAACTGCGGGCAGCCGAAAAATTCCTGAGAGGAAATTTTTACATGATCAGATACGTTGATAACATTACATCAGAAGAATATATGAACCTCAGAAAAATGGTCGGCTGGGTCCAGTTTCCGCTTGAAGAGGCGCAGGCATGTATCGACAACGCGTACATGGTCCTGTGCGTAAGAGATGATGACAAAGCCATCGGTGTAGTAAGGCTCCTTTGGGACGGCGGTTATATTGCTTTCCTGTCGGATGTTATAGTCGACCCGGAATATCAGGGTCAGGGCATCGGAAGAAAGCTCGTTGAGTCCTGCATCGAAAGACTTAAGCGCGACATGAAGCCCGGCTACAAAGTGAAGCTGACCTTGAATTCGGCGAAAGGCAAGGAGCCCTTCTACGAGAAATTCGGTTTCAGGATCCGTCCGAACGAAGACGCAGGTCCCGCAATGGATCAGTGGTTTATTGCGGAGTGATCAAGGGAAAGACCGCGCGATTCGGTTCTTACAGTGGCATATCGCAATCGCAACCTGCCATGTTTGTTTTACAGATCAGACTTAAGCCGTCAAGCCTGCCTTCGGCACATTCTGACGAATGCTCCGGGCTTGACTGCGCCGTCTGATCTGTGTTTTGGTGTTCAGGCAGGTTGCGATCACCGGCGATTGTTAAAAGACGGGCATCATTAGATGCAAGGCGGGACTTGCCGGTTTTTGACGGCTATTGACGACGAAGAGTGCAGGGGCGTTCTGTCCTGACGGCATGTTTTTCTTGTGTGGCGGGTGCACTTTTTTGCGCGTTTTTCGCGCGTTTCCAAAATTTTTCCTGTATTTTGTTATTCAGGAAACGGTTTAGGTAATATTACGCTATTTTGCTTAAATCATTTCCTGAATCTGTTCATCTTGGAAATATTTTGGAAATCAGCCACGGACACTGCTTCAATGCTTCGACTAAGGCTCTTGTTTATCCGGTTTAGCCGTATTTTGTCAGCGAACGGTTGATCCGGCTGGGGTATGCGGTGTAACGTTATGCTATTATTTAACCGTTGTTGGTTTTGATCTGCACTTTGCACTGAGAAATAACAGGGGATAAGACGATATGAAAAGGTTAAGATCGATCGCGGCGGCGGGACTTGCAATTGCTTTGTGCATAGCTTGTTTCACGGGATGCAGGCCGGCCGCTGACACCAAAGACATCAATGATACCGCAGCCACCACTGAAAAAACTCTTTCGGAAGCGCAGCAGGCTATAAAGCCTGTGACCATGATCAAGCTCGGGAACCACACGTACTATCCGGATTATCTTTTCGAGAGAAGGAATATAGATGTGGATCCGGAGGAATATGTGATCGCATGTCTTGAGGAAGCTGATAAGTCTCTGGATGAGGATATCTATATCTGGGGCATTTCGATCTCGGAAAATGAGGGAGCGACAAGGGCCGAGGCTATGGTAATGAGGGACGGTATCCTTCTTACGCACCAGGCGCGGTGGTTCGATTATGAGCTGGATAAGACGGACCGGGTGTGGCATGATTATGGTCAGGCAGACTATAATCCGCCGGACGTTGAACTGGTGCCGGAGGAGGAGATCATTGCCATTGCTTACGAGGCTGCGGACAAACACCGTTCAGCCATGAGAGGGAGCGGGATCGACGGGACATACGTTATCTGTGCAGACTACTCCGGCAACATCTATTACGATTTCACCGTAAACATTTGCAGCAAGATCAAGATAGATGCCCGCACCGGAGAGATCCTGAGTGAGAATTACTGGGACGGAAGGTATACCTGAGGAAGCCCCCAAAACTTACATCTCAATATTGTTGAATACCTCGGAGTTATTGAACTCGATCTTTGCTTTGGAATCGTAGTAGGTGTCGGCTGAAGGCCTGGGACCCACGACCATGTTGGTCCTGTTGAGTAGCTCCATGTACGATTTGCGCCGGGCTGCGGCAAGCTTGGTGATCGGCCTTGTGAGGAATTCGAGGACCGGTTCGGCTTTCTCGCCGATCGTGAAGCTAAAGCGGAAACCCATCAGGACCAGCATTCCGATAGGGGACGCGAAGATGACGAGTGCCAGCAGGAAGACCAGGCCCGCGCCCGACTGGATAAAGTTCAGGCCTGCAAAAAAGATCGCCGCGAGGATTCCTCCGACTATCGCCAGCCCAAGAAGAACGAGCAGGGCGTCGATCGTCCTGTGGCCGATGAGGCGGGCTCTTCTCTTTGTCTCGTCGACAGGCAGATAACCGTCTGTTTTGCCGGTCTGTCCGTTTACCGCGACCATGTAGTTCCGGTCGCCGTATTTGTAGTTCAGGAACCATACGGGGTACAGGGCGTAGGAATGCTCAAGCTCGTAGGGCTTTACGCCGCATGCGCCGATCTTGACCGAATCGTAGCCGCTGAAGGACATGGCGGCAGTCTCGCGCCCGTAATGCTCCATGCGCGTGAGGATCCGGTCGCAGAGATTGTCTGCCGTCAGATTGAATTTCTGGGCATAGAATCCCTGCAGATAGGATGAGTTGAATGGTTTCCGCTGCGAGATGTCGAAAGGCTCGATCGCTTCCATCAGACCGTCGGCTATTTCGAGCGAACCGTCGAATGGAACATTGTTATATTTGACGTCAAAGTCCGACATCAGCTGGTAATTGTCTTTATAGACCGCCCTTTGCTTGATGCCGTTCCCTCTGGCGCTGACCATGCACCTGGAACTCATTATCCAGAAGGGAACGTAGATGCCCTGGATCTTATTGAGGTTGCTCTTATTGAGGTAATCGCGGGGCACGTATTTCTTGACTTTGACGAATTCGATGAACTTCTCCTGCGCTTCTTCTCTGGTGATCTTGAAAGGGATCAGGTAGTCCGGCCTGAACTGCTTTGTGAGTCTCCTGGAGATGATCGCAGGGGAGCCGCAGAACGAACATGATGTCGCGGCAGTGTTTTTATCGGTGATAAGGACTGCGCCGCAGCTGTTGCAGACGATCTCGCACTTGTCGTCCTCATTCTCGTCAGCCGCGCCGGCATCGATCTCAGGGAGCTGGCTTAAAAGTTCGAGCTTCTCGGGCGTGTAAGTATTTCCGCAGAAGCCGCATTTGAGCATCTGTTCCACGGGCTCGAAAACAAGCTTCCCGCCGCACGACGGACATTTGGTATCGTTTGAAGAATAAACCCTGATATCTTCCGCTGATACGCCTTCCATACCCAACCTGCCTTATTCCAAATATCACGATTATTTTATAATTATATCAAGTGATGGCGGGTGTGTATCGATATTTTTACTTGATGTGTGTGATGTGCCGGGGTGTGGGACGGCTCCGACTTATTCTCCGACAATTTGCCCTGGAATAGTCGGAGGAAAAGTCGGATTCTCGAAAATCCGAGTATTTGTCCGAATTTTTGAAGCAAAATAGTCGGATTATTCCGGTTCGCAGGTCAAGCCAAAGCCGTAAGTGCAACTTGTCCCGAATACAATGATCCCATCCCTCAATGCTATAATGAAAACCTGTGGGGAGGAGATTCATATGGCTAAGCAAAATATCTACGACAACGAGGTGTTCTTCAGCGAATACAGGAAGCTGCGCGAGCGAGAGGTGAATGCGAATAATCTTTTTGAGCTGCCGACGCTTTTCTCTCTTATGCCTGATCTTGAAGGGAAGAAAGTCCTGGACCTGGGCTGCGGAGGCGGCGAGCGCTGCATGGATTATCTAAGTCACGGTGCCGCAAGTGTCACGGGAATCGATATCTCGGAAAATATGCTTGCCGTAGCCCGCAGTGAGAACAGCGACCCGCGGATCACGTATATTAATTTGCCGATGGAAGATCTCGGCAGCCTTGAAGGTGAGTTTGACGTTGTGATCAGCTCGCTGGCGCTCCACTATGTTGAGGATTTCGCGGGCGTTGTAAAGAATGTTTACAGGCTCTTAAGCGACGGCGGCATTTTTCTTTTCTCGCAGGAACACCCGCTCAGCACATGCTATTCCGGCATCGGCGACAGATGGACCCGTGATGAGAACGGTAAAAAGCTCCATGTGAATATTGCCAATTACTGTGTCGAAAAGTGCAATGACCAGACCTGGTTTGTCGAAGGCGTTCAGATATATCACAGGATGTTCTCGACGATAATCAATACGCTTGCCGATAATGGCTTCAGGATCCTTAAGACAGTCGAGCCCTATCCGGACGAGGAGCTTGTAAAGAAGTATCCTGAATACAGTGATCTTTACCACAAACCAGATTTTCTGTTTGTAAAGGCGGAGAAGTAAGGGGAAAATTAAAGCGGAGGATATTATGAAGAAAAGGGTATTTGCTATAGTTCTTGCCGCATCGGTTTTATTGACTGCATGTAACGGTTCAGGCACCAACCAGGATGATGACCGCACAACGATAACGACCCGAGCAACAGAGTCTGAGATGCTGGAGACCGGCATGTCAGAACCGAGCCAGTCGATTGATGCTGTGAATACAGGGGCATTAGTTACTGAGTCAGAGACGGCAGAGGAATCTGTTGCTGAGCCAAAGATGACTGCGGATGCTTCGGGAATGTATACGTATATTATCTATGAAGGAACTTCTTATGAAACAGAAGTCAAGATGAGCCTTAATGTTGATGACTATATATATGTGGCTGAGAAGACAGGAAGTACTATTTTTGATTATGAGGTTCTCGTTTCTGATCTGGGCTTCGAAGCCGAGCCGTATTTCTACACTTATGATTTTGGAGATCATTTAGCTTTATTGGTCATTCATTCTCTGCCAAACGTCCAGACAAAGGTATTAGGAGAGATATCGTTTAGTTATACTGCAAATATCCAAGGATTGCCGGCATTTGATGATGTAAAAGAAAATCCGGGCCATTCCGGTTATATTCTTGCATTTGATCTTCATGACAATAATTATGTCTACTATATGTATATGGGTGATACGTCTCCCTATAGTGTGCAGTGTTCCAGAGATGATGCAATCGTATGCGCATATTTTGCATGGGTAATAGCAACAAGTGTTGATGACAGCACTCCTATAGGAGAGACGTTTGAAAAGTTTGTTAACCCTGGCAGGGGAGTAAGGGTATTTCCTTGACGGTTTGCTGAGGCAACGTCGGCACAGCACCTTGTTTCCGCACCATTAAAGGAACTATGCTTGTAGTAAAATACCTTTAGATGTTCGAAACCCGGAGCCTGATTAACATCGCCAAGGTGCAGAGGAGGTTTGTATGCTCTTATCAGAATGCTTTGCTGAACTTGATGAATTGTATGAGAAGGATGTGAAGAAGACTGAAGGCTGTGCGGGAGAGGACAAGCTTGCTCTTGCTCCTGAGAAGATGAGAGAGTTCTATTCTTCCTTTAAGTCAGTGAGAATGCCGTTTGGCGAGATCTTTCCGATTGAGGAAAGCATCAAAGTGTCCAAGGTTGAGCCGTTTAAGTCTGAGGGGTGGTTTTGCTTTGGTCAGGATGAATTTGCGTTTTGGTTGTGCAGGAACGAGCCTGATTCCGATGGCTTGTCGTTCACGTCATATGATCACGAGCTTAAAGAGGATATAGATTCGGCTGCGTTTGAAGACCTGCAGGAATATCTGAAGTTCCTTTCAGACGATTATATGGACAGTGAACTGGCAAAGATGGGCAGCGTTTATATTTCCGGTTATTGCAAAGAAGCAATGAAGGAAGTGGTCGAAGTGAGAAAGGCTTTCCACAGCACGGTTTCCATGCTCGATATAAAGGAGAAAGCCTCTAAAGGCAGCTGCAAGATCAAGGATAAATTCCACTATTACCAGGCGAAAAAGATCCTCAAAGCAATGGATCTTAAATACTTGAAGGTCACAATAAAGAAGACGTCGAATCTGTATTAACAGAATAATTTTTGGTTACACCAATACCCTATGAGACCTCTTAAGACTCTAGTAATTATGGCTTTTCTGCTCCCGGTAATGATATTTGCGGGGTGCGGTAATGCTGCCCGGAACACGGCGCAGACAACACAAACAACGACCGTAGCAACAGACATCTCAGACACCAAATACAAGCAAATGACCGGCAAGGTGGTTGTCTTCGGCACAAGCATTTGGGCGATCGATTCGGGGCCTACGGGGATTGCTGCAAGGTTCAGGGAGATGACTTCGTTTGAAGTGACTGACAACACTGTCATGGGCGGGACGGCCACAAGGGTCGAGGACGATCCGCTGGTGGAGGGCAGTCTTATCTCCATACTTCTTTACAACGACGATAAGTACAGCAAGAGGATGCGTGAGGACATCAAAGAGGCTGATTATGTGATACTGGCTTTCGGAGGCAATGACTATTCCAGGGGTGTTCCGCCAACAGGTGAGGGGAACAGCTTTGAGAATGCGATGAGGCTCGGCATATCGACTGTCAGGGAGATGAATCCTGATGCGAAAATAATACTGATACCGTCGCTCGGAGGGTGGGCGCTTATTGACGGGGAATATGTTTCGCCGTTTGAGCTGGACTTCGGCGGCGGAACGCTGGGCAATTATATCCGCATAGTCGAGGAAATTGCGCAGGAAGAAGATCTCCTTTGCGTAAACATGAATGAAGTGATCGTTTTCTCGGAAGACGAGCCGCTGAAGTATTTCGAGGACGGATCACATCTCACTGAATACGGGCGCATGGTCTATGCGCAGTATCTGACGGAACAGATCTACGACCATTACTATTCGTGAGAGAACCGGCAAATAAGTTATAATCAGCATATGGAATAAAGGGGGAAAGATCATGAGAAAGAAGATTGCAGTATTTCTGGCGGCCGGCATGCTGCTGACAGCGGTGCCGACGGCAACTTCATGCACCAAAGCGCCTGAGGAAACACCGACAGAATCGCAGACGGAAACTACCGCAGCAACAACCACAACTCAGACCGAAGAGACCACCACGGAGACCGAGACGCAGAAGGAATACTCTTCTGATATCGATTCTCAGATGGACATTATTGTAAAGAGTTACGACTTTATATGGTCTGATTATTTCGTTTATTCGGAGGTATATCCGGGCACGTCATTTGCGGTCACGGATCTGAATCACAACGGGAGACTGGAGATCATAGTCTCTTCGATCCAGGGTTCCGGGGTGTTTTCCCTTACGAACTTTTACGAGATCTCAGAGGATTATTCAACGATCGAAAGGCTCAAGGTCAACGGTGAGGATGAGCCCGATGCAGCCGGTGATTTTCTTATGTCCAAAGACAACGCGGATCATGTCGCGTTATATGCCTGCTATATGAAAGACGGCGAATACTACTATCTGCTCGAGGATATTATCAGCGGCGGGTGGGATTACAAGGTCATTATGTATTACGCTTATTCCTTCGGCAGCGGAGTTACCAGGGATTTTATCGGAGGGTGCGAGGTCTCTGCCGAATACACTGAAGATATAATAACCGTTAACACATGGCTGCACGGACCTTCGAATACGCTCTTCGGCAGCGACGAGGAATATCTGGAGCACCTGAATACATTCTGGGATGATTACGCGAAACAGGATTCATGCGAGATCCAGTGGATGGAATTCAACAACGACACGAACTTTCCCGCTGCTGTCACCGAATCCTACTATGGTTTCAACCCGCATTCCGCAGTTGAGGCAACGATCACTTACGACTACCACTATTTCTTCGACAGGATCTACGGGGCAGGCGGCGACGATGCTTACGAATATGTGATCAGGGATTCTAATGAGGAGCAGGAAGGGGAAGAGTAAGGAAGAGTAAAAAGTTATCAAAAAATTTATAGTTATTATAAATTAATAAATGAAATGTACCAATAATAGTCATATTATCTTTATAGAATACTTGTAGTTACACTAATAATGTTCAAGGGTGATATTATGACACGTGGAATGTTTTCTGGAACATCTATATTTAGTATCGATATACCTGAGAGTGTAAAAGAGATAAATGAAAGTGCTTTTGATGGGTGCAAAGCACTGAGGAAAGTGGTTATTCATTCGTCGAAAACGAAAGTTGGTATTTTGACGTTTTACAATTGCCCGTTGGTGACTGTTTACTGCCCGAACGAGATGGTTGAACAGCTAGAACACATTTTAAATGTTCCCTGCTTACCATTAGATGCATTGATTACAGAGCAAAAACTATATTATGAAGATGAGAATTTCTTTCCTGGTTTTGCAACTGATGAAAAAACGATAGAAGAACAAACCACTTATACTTTGCAGATTGGCAAAGAAACTTATAATATTGTTTTGTCGCCTGCTGATTTTGGTGCCAAGTACCATAATAAAAAATTATATTCTTTCGAAGAAACTCGAAAAAACTACATTTCATACGAAGAAGCTTTGGAAGAGTATGAAAAAGAAGATCCTAACTATAGAAGTGATGGCTTTGCATTTGTTAAGCCATATATCAATGCAAAGACCGCTTGTTGTTTAAATGATCGAGAAATCAAAGAACGCGTAGATTTTTTGCGCAGAGTTTTATATTGGCTGAATGACCTTGACATTTTGACAAAACTAGCAGAAGCTTTTCCGAAAAAAACTAGTGGGAAGTTTATCACAAATTCAATATACCGAATCGCATGTGCGGGAATAGTGGATGCGAGATTGAATATTCCTGCGATTGTTGCGAAAGCGTCGGATGAGCATACTTTAGAAGTATATTTGGATCAAACACAGTATTCTGTTGAGGAAGAAGCAAATATGGCAGCGGGATTCCTTCAAAAGATAATGGAACAACAGAAATCTGGATCGAGAACTTGCGATGCGAATTCTGAAGACGGAGACAAAGACTTGCACGATTCTCGAAATGCACAGATTATATTGGATGGTATAACACTTCCTGTCAGCGTTGTTATTAAAAATGAAGGAACAATCGCATTGAAGACAGATCCTGAACGGCCCATAGAAGATTATCCTTACATTTCTTGCATTGACACAAATACATTTGAGTTAAGAACTGAAAATCGTGAAGTGCAGAACTACTGGCGTGAAGTGTTTGCGTTATACGAGTATTTTGAGAGTAAACAAAAAAGCCTAGAAAACTACAAGAGATTTATTGAGCATAGTAATATACCCGACTTTCAGGCACCAACAAAGGACTTCTTAGATGCTATTCCGGATCACAAGTGGATTGCTGATAAGTTTGTGTCAACAGTCTTGAATTATCTTGAAGGCATAACGGACGAGCTCAGTTTATACTATTTTTCAATTCGCTGCAGAGGATAAAAGTTTCTTCCGACTAGATGACAGGGAAATAGCAAAAAGGACCAAGGAGTTATCCAAGGTCCTTTTCTTATGCCTGATACCCACCCCTTGACTTTCCCTCTTTCAGAACTATAATTGAGAACGGTTCTCAAATTCAGAATAGGAAGAAGTCACAGGAATTGCGCTCAGAAAACAGGACATCCACTTTTCGCAGCATTGATTTAAGGAAAATTCTGGCAGCCGCAGTATGCATGGTGCTGCTCTTTGTTCTGCTGTTCTCGATAAGCTACGTCATGCTTGAATCAGACCACGACTGCTGCGGTGAGGACTGCCATGTCTGCGAGTGTCTGGAAGCGTGCGGAAACGCTCTCAGTTTATTCCGCTGCGGCTCCGGGACCGGTGCTGATACCGCCGTTGCCGCGTATGCCGTCTTCTTTGTTTTCGCTTTGGGATCAGCTTCGCTTGTATTTGGCAGGGAAACACCCGTTACCGACAAGATCCGGCTGAACATTTGATATATCTCCGCAATCTGACAAACACATTCAGGCTGAAAGGTTCTCTTTCAGTCATGTTCTCATAGCGGAGGTATTTATTATGAAAAGACTTATATCCATTTTTACTGCCGTTACACTGATGGCAGGCTGTTTTACGGCGTGCAGTACAAACAGGGTTCAGGCTGCTGAAGGCAATAAGAACCTGCAGATCGTAACCACCATCTTTCCCGAATACGACTGGGTAATGAACATACTCGGCGATAATCCGGCAGGCGCGGAAGTCACGATGCTCCTTGATAACGGAGCGGATCTTCACAGCTTCCAGCCCAGCGCGGCCGACATCATGAAGATCTCAACATGCGACGTGTTCGTTTATGTCGGCGGAGAATCTGACGAGTGGGTCGATGACGTTCTCAGGGAAGCCGTAAACAAAGACATGATCGTCATTAACCTTATGGATGAGCTCGGCAATGCCGTTAAGGAAGAAGAGATCATTGAAGGCATGGAAGGCCACGATCACGAACATGAGCACGAGGAAGACGAAGAACATGAAGATCATGACCATGAAGATCATGACGAGGATCACGACCATGATGAACACGACCACGACCACGAACATCATCACGAAGAAGGCGAGATCGAATACGATGAGCATGTATGGCTCTCGCTGAAGAATGCGGTGGTTCTTGTTGAAGGCATCGCTGAAGCGATAGGGAAGGCTGATGCAGCCAACGCCGGAACATACCGCGCAAACGCATCTGCATACATAGACAAGCTCAATGCGCTCGATAAAGAGTATGCAGGTATGGTGAGCAGCGCTTCTCGCAACGTGGTGCTTTTCGGTGACAGATTCCCGTTCAGATACATGATCGACGACTACGGGCTCATATACTATGCGGCATTCGTGGGGTGCTCCGCAGAGTCTGAAGCAAGCTTTGAGACGGTCACTTTCCTTGCGGGAAAAGTCGATGAACATTCACTTCCGGTTGTCCTTACCATCGAAGGCAAGGAACACAAGATCGCGGAGACGATCATAAACAATACGCAGACCAAAGACCAGAAGATCCTTTCTCTTGATTCCATGCAGACTACGACCATGGCTGACGTTAAGAACGGAACGACATACATTTCAGTTATGGAAAAGAATTTCGAAGTGCTTAAGGAAGCGCTTAACTGAGAATTATCAGGCCCGGCACCCGTTGATTTACGGATGCCGGGTTTTCACCTGAACGGAGAATAATATGAAAAGAACGATATGTCTGATATCTTGCTTATCCATGCTTCTTGCCGCGGGCTGCGGAAGTGATGCTCCCGGCAGCAGAGTGGCTGTCCAGACCACAGGAGTAAAAGATGTTCTTCAGTCTAAGATGGCAGAAGAAGACATGAGAGCTTCATCAGCTTCAGAAGAGGTTCCGTCAGTATCTGATGAAGAGACCGCTGTCAGTGAGCCGCTTCGTGAAACTTCATTCGGTCTTGATGTTACCGATGTGGAAGTAGATATCGATCTTACCATTGATAATGCAGATCTTATCTATGCCGAAGTGTTTGCCATGATGTACACGCCTGAAGAATACACAGGCAAGACGGTTAAGATGAAAGGGCAGTTCGTTTTCTATTACGATGAGGAAAAAGATCAGTATTACTATGCCTGCCTTATCAAGGACGCAATGGCCTGCTGTGCACAGGGGCTTGAATTCATCCCCGCGGGAGACTGCATCTATCCGGACGATTTTCCTCCGGCAATGACAGAGATATGGGTGACAGGCGAGTTCGGTGTTTTCGAGGACGGTGACCTGACATACTGCGCGTTAAAAGATGCGGTTTATTACTATTGAACACAATATTTTTTCATACAAAAAAGGACTCTCCCGAGTCCTTTTTGTTTCAGCTAATTTGTTTTTCAGCTTATCCCGGCTTCAATCAAAACCAATCCCCGAATAACTCCTCAAGAATCTCTCCGCCCTTCTTAATAATGTGGACGATTCCGCCGCCTGATATGGTCTCAAGATTGTTGAGCTCGAGTTCTGTTGCTGTCTCTTTGTTCATAGTGTTTTCCGATGCTTTACAGAATAATAAAAAAATAAAAACGGATCGGTGGGATAATTGTAATATCTGAGATTGCGGACCGATATTTAGAATAGAGTTGATCCGGAGGCGTACATGAAGAAGAAAATAGCCATATTCACAAACGGCTGGAATGACGATTATCTCGACTTTGCGGTCGAGGGTGTCAGAAGGCGCGCGGCTGAAAATAATGTAGATATATTTATCTTCCTGGATTACACATCATACGATAAGACACCTGAAGAGCTCGAAGGCGAATTGAATATCCTGAACCTTCCGAGGTTCGAGGACTTTGACGGAGTGCTTCTTTTCGGAAACACATTAAATAACGCAGGGGAGAACCAGATCCTCAGAGAGAAGATCCTTGAGGCAAAGGTGCCTGCTGTCTGCCTCGAGTATGAGCTCGACGGCATCAACTGTATAAGGACCGAGAATACAAACGGCATGAGGGAACTCATGGAGCACCTGATCACGGTCCATAACTGCAAAGATATATTCTGGGTAAGCGGTCCTGAAGATAATGACGACAGCATCGCAAGATATAACGTGCTTACTGAGGTCATGGAAAAGCACGGCCTGACCTTTGATCCTGCAAACTCCTTTAACGGTTACTGGAGTTACGCGATCGTTGAGGACCAGTTCCCGGCTGTCATTGCGAAGATGGAAAAGCTTCCCGACGTATTTGTCTGCGCCAACGACAACATGGCGCTTGCCGTATGTACCGTTCTCGAGAGGGCAGGAATTGACGTTCCGGGCGATGTAAAGGTGACGGGCTACGACAACCTCATGAGCGGCAATCATTTCTCGCCGGTCCTCACATCAGTCGACAGAGGCTGGGATGAGAGGAGCTACCAGGCGGCCGACAGCCTTATCGGGCTTATTAATGGTGAGCCGGATTTCGGTGACAAAGTATACGATTCCAAATTCGATCCCGGCGAGAGCTGCGGCTGCTCTCTGGGTAATGACGGTCTGAAACTGCAGAGGGACGCGCGCAAAAGAGCATTCCTCATCCCTGTCGAGAGGACGATCTTCGATTGGCACCTTATCGTGCTTGACGATGCCGTTGCCCATGTTAAGAATACAGATGATATATACACGGCATACAAAAACACATGGGAAGCAAATCATGTTTACGAAGGCGACGAGTTCTATGTCTGTCTGGATCAGGATTTTGTTGATTCAATGGAAGGCGAAGTGTTCTGCAGGACTACAGGGTACAGCGACGAACTCGATATGATATACGGAATGAAGGACGGCGTTACCGTGCCGAGGCAGAAGGTATCGGTCAATGTTCTGGCACCGTACTATGACGGTTCCTCCACCGAATCCTCTGTTTACGTAATCGTTCCTCTTCACATGGGCGCGGAATGCTTTGGCTATTATGTGTGCAGGAACAACCAGAAGTTAATCAAGGATTTCTACTTGAACTCCCTGATCAGACACATCGCCTATGGGCTCGAAAGGGCGCAGCAGAACATCAGGCTCGAGAATCTCAACAAAGTCCTCGCGGACATCTCGGTCAGGGACGAGCTCACTGGTCTTTACAACAGAATGGGTTATGAGAAGATCGTTATTCCTTACCTTGATGACCTTCGCCGCTCGAAAACAAGATCCGTCATCATGGTTGCCGACATCAACAAGATGAAGGAGATCAACGACAAGCACGGACATCTCAAGGGCGACATGGCGATCAAAACAGTCGCAAACGTTATCAAGAGCTCCATTCCCGTCACCTGGAAAGCTGTGCGTTACGGCGGCGATGAGTATGTAATAATTGGCAACTACGATGTCCCTGTGGACGTTCAGAGCGTAAAGGAAGAGATAATAGAGAAGACCGGATCTGTTTCAGTCGAACTTAATATGCCGTTCAGGATCGGCATCAGCGTAGGTTATGTTATTATCGATCCTGAGAACACTCTGGAATACGAGGAGTACTTCCGCATGGCTGACGAGGCGATGTATGATATGAAGCGCGAAGCGCATGAGAATGATTAAAGAACGGGGCGGCGGATTAACATGATACTGACTAATGAAGAATTAAAGAAGATATATTTCGGCGCGTATGAATTCGAGGAAAAGGACGGCTATCTGAAAGCCAATCAGTACTCAAAGCCGCAGATGGATTATTTCAATTCCGCTTTGGAGATGTGGGCCGAAAGATGTGATGCTTCTACTGCAAAGACTCTTGAATTCACGACGGATGCGTCGGAGGTGTCTTTCGACTATAAGATCATATGGAAGTGCTCAGAGGATACCGTCGACCTTTATGTTGACGGACTCTGCCATAAGATCTTCTATATCAGGGACATGGGTGAAGAGGGAACGTTGAAGTTTGAGCTGCCTGAAGGAACGCATAAGATCGTTATCTATCTGGCCGTTGACGCGACGATGCTGATAAAGAACTTCTCGATAGATTCTTCTTATGAGGCGCCGGTCAAGAATACGAAAGTGCTCTGGCTCGGTGATTCGATCACCCAGGGCTACGGCTCGCTTAGATCATCTGAAAGTTATGTAAGCATAGTCAACAGGACCTTCGATTACGACATAATAAATCAGGGCATCGGCGGCTATATCTACGATAGCAAGTCACTGATGAAGATGCCCGGATACACGCCGGATTTTATCGTTGTCTCTATGGGAACAAACCAGTACGGCGACGAGAACATGAACGCCGTCGAGGAATACTATAAGGTGCTTACAGGCATCTACGGTACGGAGATCCCGATCATATGCATCACCCCGATCTGGAGAGGCGATAATATCGAAGCATTGCCGGTGTTCTACAAGTTCTGCGAGAACATCAAGGTGGTCGTGTCCAAGTATCCGAATATCAAGGTGATCGACGGCCTGACCCTCGTTCCGCATCTTGAAGAATACTATACCGACAATCTCCATCCGAACCTTCTGGGCACTGAGACATATGCGGCAAACCTCATAAAGGCGATGAGAGATCTGTGATTCTTTGCGGGTTTAGCAACACTGCGGCCCGCCTGTGTTGCTTATTCAACGGAAAGCACTGATATTACTGATTGTCCGGCCTGTTTATTCCGGTGATAATGAAGCCATCAAAAACAAAACCACATACGGAGGAACGAAACATGAAGAACACAGATAAGAAAGAGATCAATCCGGAAGAGCTCGAGAAGGTCACCGGCGGCAGCGCATTTATCGACACGGCATATAACGATAATGACAAGGATATGTTCGAAGGTAATGAGCCTCAGCCCGGTTCCGCGGCTTATAAGACACCGCGCAAGGTTTAAGGTCAGATAAAGCGAGGATAAAACAATGGATAATAAAGAACTTAACGAAAAACAGCTCGACAACGTATCAGGCGGCAACCTGGGCATGACAGGAAGCGACGGCGCGTTCTTCTGCGAAATCGGAGTTATGAGTGACTACTACAGCGCAACCGGATTGATGTTCCACTGGGAATCCGGCTCGGCACAGGTAGACGAGGCATGGGCAAAGTTCGGCATCACATGTGTATCGGCACCTGTAGGCAATAATCTATATTACTATCAGGGCAAAGAGATCTCCCGCTTAGATGCCTTGGAGCTGGTTATGCAGATGACAGGCAAGAGCGTGGATATCAATAAATACTGGAGCGATCCGAACGACTGATATTGTTATAGAATTGGCGATTGTTTGATGTTCGGCATCGTCAGATGCAAGACGGGGCTTGCCCCGTCTTGATCACTTTACAGCACCTGCAAAGTCAAGCAGTCAATGGGGCCTTCAGGCCAGGCCTGCCGCCCATTGACGGCGAAGACTGCAGGTGCTATTTGTCTTTTATATCAATCCCAAGCTTTTCGCTACGGTTACCGGCAAACCTTGTAAGCGCCCGGGACGACACCCGTCAAAACCGGAGAAAGCCGTTTTAAGGCAACCCGTTTCTTATGTATAATTATCCCTGGAAAGCAGGGGATGAATATGGAAAAGCTTAATTTACTCAAAAAGTTACTTTCAGCAGGCACGATGACTGTTATTGCGGCAAATGTTTTGACGGGTTGCCTCGCGCAGCAGCAGCCCGCGCCATCAGAAACCGAACCGACCACAACCGAGACCACGACAGAGACCGCACCCGCCACTGACCCAACAGACCAGTTCCCGCCGTTCACCATCGAAGCCCTTGAATCACTCGACGGTGTCACCCGTGTTGAAGATATAACCGTAGATCCCGGATCGTTTATGGGCGCGCAAAACCAGTCCTTCGGTGACCAGGAAAACTACATCGTGTATTTCGAGCAGCCGCTTGACTGGAACGATCCGTCAAAGGGTACTTTCGAGCAGAGGGTGTCGCTCATCTATACCGGGGCGGATGTCAGCGAGTTCTATGTCGGAGGGTATTTCCTGAACGACAGCACCTTGGTGTATGCCAACTATATGGACGCGTACGCAACGAGTCATGTTGTGAATTTCATCAGTGCCGAGTACAGGTTTTTCGGGCAGTCAAAGCCGGAGGATCTGGACAATCACGATCCAAAATACTGGGAGTACCTGACGAGCTATAACGCCGCGTGTGATTTCCACCAAATCATAAGCGAGCTTAAGAAAGTCATGCCCGCGAAATGGATGATGACGGGCGCGAGCAAAGGCGGCATTGCCACGATGGCGCAGTCGATGTATTTTCCTGAAGACGCGGATGTCTTTGTTCCCCAGATCGCGCCGGTCATGTCAAGTCCGCAGGAAGACATCTTCATGAAGAACATCTATGAGAATATCGGTGACGACAGATACGGCCCGGAGCAGGCGGCGGAATACCGTCAGCTCGTTCTTGATCTGCAGGTTGAGGCAATCAAGAACCGCAGTGAACTTCAGGACAGGTGCTGTGATTACATCGCAAAGAACGGCGAGAATTACACTGATATCGCAACGCCTGAGATCATATACGATTATCTCGTTCACGGGTTTGCGATCCGCACATGGCAATACGCCCAGGATTTTGATTCGATCAGGGCCGCACTCGATATGAAGGGCGAAGACGGCTACCTCGATAAGCTCTATTATCTTCTGACCGGCGACAGGCCTGCAGGGGACGGCCCTTACGTTGTTAACGAAGACGCAGAGCCGGTCTCTTACGATTACTATCCGTATTACGTTCAGTGCATGAAGGAACTCGGCTATTTCCGCGTCGACTTCTCATACCTGCGCGATGCGCTTGAGGCCGACGGGAGCGGCGCGACGCTTGCCGTTACCGAAGATATGGAAGACATGCTCAGCCTTAAGCTGTTTTTGTTTCCTGAGGTTATGGAGACTCTGTCTTTCGACAGGTCGCTGCACGATGATCTGGTAACATGGTCACAGACGACAGATTCCAATGTCATTGTGTTGTTCGGAGGCTCTGATGTATGGTATCCTCTGAGACTGCCGGATGTGCCTGACCGTGAGAATTACCATACGTTCGTCGACGATCTCAGCGCGCACGGCCACGTCTATGCCCGCATAGATCTCTATAGCAGGTACGATATCCAGGAACTTATCAATGAGGCGTTAAGGGGCTGACATGAGGATGGGTGATAAAAATATGAAAAAAGCATTGGCATTAGTGTTAAGCATGGCGGTCATGTTTGGCATGTGCGGCTGCTATCTGGGTTCTGCCGCCAAGGAGCGGAAGGCCGCGCACAAGAAGGCGCTTAAGCTTTTCGAATATATCAAGGATGAGAAAACAGATAAGCTGACCGATATGTTCTCGGATGATACAAGGGATGAGTATGATGTGGAGGAGCAGTGGGAAGACTTTTTCGATGCTGTCGATGGAGAGATTAAGTCCTACGGTAAACTGAAGGTTACGGACTCCAAAGTCTGGTATGACGGCGGCAAGATCTCTCATGCGGTGATCCTGGTCAAATTCACGGATGTCGTCACCGATGAAGGCGTCAGATACGATGAGATAAGTTATTATCATGTCATCACGGACGCAGATAAGGATGCGGTAGGCATCAGGGTGCTTGAGATCCTGGACGATGACGAGGAATCTGTGGCCGTGGTCGGCGGGATCGGCAGATATAACGAGTGACGTGAATAATATTGAATCTGATTGCGCTTTGGCCAAAGGTCTTTTATGCTCCGGCCGCCGGATTCATTCTGAATATTTTTAATTAATCAACACATTGACACGGACTGCTGTTTAAGAGTCAGAACGGCCCGGTATTAATGGTTGGATTGCCTGTTCGTATTGATAACAAGCTGATCATTAATGCCGGAAGATAATTTCCGGATGGTATAATGCAAGAGAAAATCAGATAACCGACAGCTTGGAATAATTCATTCGCAGGCACGCTGTTTATCTTTTGCGGAGAAGAAAAATGATCCATCTTGAGACAGACAGGCTTATCCTCAGAGACTATGTCACCGGTGATTTCGATGACTACTATAGATTGAAAACAGATGATCAGACCATGTATTACATGAATGACATTAAGCTTGATTCGATCGAAGCTGCCAAAGAAGATTTTGCAAATGTTATGGAAGACATGGCAAGTACGGATCGCAAGTTTTATTTTCTGCATATGGAGTTGAAAGAGACTCATGAGCAGGTGGGAAGCATCGGCTATACTGTTACTGACAATACTCCTGCCGGAAAACTCGTTCACATGGGTTACTTCACGTATCCTGAATTCTGGGGCAACGGTTACACATCAGAAGCTCTGAAGAAGGTGATCGAATACGCGTTTACCGAGGATAATGTTTACAGGATCACCACCGGCTGCCTTGCCGAGAACATAGGCTCGGAACGTGTCATGCAAAAGTGCGGGATGATAAAAGAAGCTGAACATGTTGACTGGGAGTGGCATGACGGCAAAATGAAGACCCGTTTGGAATACAGACTTCTTAAGTCCGAATGGGCGGGGTAATTATATGAGCAGCAGAGAAGGTTTTGCCAGCAGGCTCGGATTCATACTTGTCAGTGCCGGATGCGCCATAGGTATCGGGAACGTTTGGAAGTTCCCTTATGTGGCAGGCCAGAACGGCGGCGGTATCTTCGTGCTTTTCTATCTGCTGTTTCTCGTGCTGATGGGGATCCCCATTCTCATAATCGAATTGAGCATCGGCCGCGGAAGCGGAAATACTATTGTTCAGGCCTATAAGCAGCTTGAAAACAAGGGCAGCAAATGGCATCTTCACGGCTGGGTCTGTCTTGCAGGATGCTACCTGCTGATGATGTATTACACGACCGTTTCCGGCTGGATGCTTGCGTACGCTTGGAAGTTCATGACGGGCGCTTTTGACGGCATAGGAAGCGGAGACGTTGCAAATGAGTTTGCACGCATGCTTGATAATCCCGTCGAAATGCTCATCTTTATGGGTATTACGGTCGTTGCGGGATTCATTGTTCTGAGCTTTGGCGTGAAGAAGGGTCTGGAGCGTGTGAATAAATACATGATGCTGGGACTTCTTGCGCTTATCCTTGTGCTTGTGGTCAGGAGTATAAGCCTTGAGAAGGCGGGCGAAGGCCTGAGTTTTTATCTTCTGCCGAATATTGAGAATGTAAAACAGGCGGGCCTGCTGAAGGTGATCGTAAGCGCAATGAACCAGGCATTTTTCACACTGAGTCTGGGTATAGCTTCGATAGAGGTTTTCGGGAGTTATATGTCAAAAGAATATACTCTTGCGGGCGAGGCAGTGAGGATCTGCGCGCTGGATACGTTCGTGGCTATCATGTCCGGCCTGATCATATTCCCGGCCTGTTTTTCATACGGGATCGAACCTTCCGAAGGACCTTCTCTCATATTTGTTACTTTGCCCTGTATCTTCATTGACATGCCGGGCGGCAGGATCTGGGGCACTCTGTTCTTTGTCTTCATGACCTGCGCAAGCTTCTCGACGGTAATTGCCGTGTTTGAGAACCTTGTCGGATCCGCTGTTGATAATTACGGATGCAGCAGGCTGAAGTCAGTACTGATAAACGGCGCCGTGATACTTCTGGGCAGCATTCCCTGTGTCTTGGGATACAATGTCCTGAAAAACGTTCATCTCATCGGCGGCCGCGATATCCTCGACAGCGAAGATTTTGTCGTAAGCAATATCCTGCTGCCGCTGGGATCCCTTATATTCCTGCTGTTCTGTGTAACCAAATACGGATGGGGCGCGGATAAGTTCCTTGAAGAGGCGAATACAGGAAAAGGCTTAAAGATTAAACCTGCGTTGATCGTTTACTTTAAATATGTGCTGCCTGTTCTGATCGCGCTGCTGTTCGTCAGCGGATTTTTGAATAAATAGCATCTGAAATATCCGTTGTTTTATACGGCTTTGATGATCCTCTTACCACACCTCGAAAAACTGTACCCTGAGCGTGAAATCAATGGTATAGTCCATGATCACCAGCCTGTACTCGTGCTCTCCGAGTTCATTTTATGTATAATTGCACCATGGAATGAAAGAAGGGAAGACGGATATGAAGAAATTTCTGAAGACCGCAGGCAAGGTCTTGTTGGTGCTTGTAATAGTATTGGCCGTTTTGCTGGGCGCGATTTTCGCATACAACAGGATAATGCTTGCGAAAGAAGAAACGCTGATGCAGCGGCATATAGGCCAGTATGTCGAGGTCGACGGCCACAGGATGAACATTTATACCGAAGGCGAAGGGGAGCATACGCTGCTCTTCCTGTCGGGGTCGGGAACAGCCGTGCCGGTGCTGGATTTTAAGAGCCTGTATTCGCTGTTGAGTGATGACTACAAGATCGTTGTCGTCGAGAAATTCGGTTACGGATTCAGCGATGTGGTCGATAGCGAGAGATCTTTCGAGACTATCCTCAGGCAGGACAGGGAGGCGCTCGCAAAGGCGGGAATAGAAGGGCCGTTCGTTCTTTGTCCGCATTCAATGTCAGGGCTCGAGGCGATAATGTGGGCGCAGGATTATCCTGATGAAGTTGAAGCCATCGTCGGCCTTGATATGGCGCTGCCGAAGTTTTATGACGGATATGATTTCGAGAGCACGGTAAGATATGAAAAATTCGCTGCTTTCGCGCGTGATCTCGGCATAGTCAGGTTCTATTATTCCGACAGTTATCTGCCGTCCGCGCTTTCTCAGGAGGACAAGGATCTGTACCGCGCGATCGCCTGCAGGATCGCGGTTAATGATGATGTGATCATGGAAGGCCTGGCTATTACGGATGCCGTTAATCTGATTGACAGCAAGCCCAAACCGGATGTGCCGATGATAATGTTTGTTTCTGACGGCAAAGAGACCGGCAATCCTAACTGGGCTCAGATACAGCATGACTATGCCCAGGCCCTTTCGGACGCGAGAGTGATAGAACTCGGCTGCGGACATTATGTCCACAACTTCGAGCAGGTCAGGATCGCTGAAGAGATAAGGGCATTTGTGAGATAATATATCTGGTTCAGCAGGATAATTACATTGGTTTGACCAGGGGGAGAAAAAGGGGATGCTGATAAGTATTATTTCGATCATTGCAAACGTTCTGTTCTTTGTAGTGTTGAACATCAGCTTCTACACGGACCGCACGAGTTTTCCGGACGGCAGTGTAAGGGAGTATCAGAGAAGCCCTCTCGGCAGGCTGGAACTGTCGGATCAGAGATACCTGTTCTATCTGCAGATAGCAGTGGCTGCCGTCAGCATCATCACGAGCATCCTGGTCTTGTGTGGAGTGAAGAATAATGCGGTCAAGCTCATCAGGAACATAAGCTCCATTGCATCCCTGATCGTGTTTATTATCATCATTATCGCGACCGGAAATACGCATGCGAAATACGCGTGAAGAATATTCCGGTTGATCGGCGGAGGATAAAATGGACAACAATTCAAGTATCAAATCCATCTATGAGGAAAAGACGTCCGGCTTTATGAAGAAGGCTATTGCCGGAATTATCTGCGCGGCATTGAGCAAGGGCTCGATCTTTGCAGGAATTGCAATGACCATTCTATACGCAAGCTGTTTTATCTTTATTGTTTTAATGTATTTGGCCCTCGCCTTTTCCACGCTGCCGAATCAGCAATGATGGAAATATCAGTTAAGCTAACAGGCACTTTTATCTTGCTGCAAGAAATACAAAATTATTGCAGTTTTCGAATTGTAAAAGTGCAATAAATAGTCAACAAATCGGAAAAATCGACTTTTTATTGCATATTACCAGATCGAAAAGTGCAATAAAAAATCAATTGCTGATCCGTTAAACGAATGGAATTAATCGTCAAGGAGCAAAGCCCATATGACTAAGAAGAAAGAACTGGTTGAAAACTTTCAGGAGATAATAGACAGCGGTGATATGGAAGCCTTTAAGAAGGTGTTTGATACATGTGAGATCTCGGCGACCAAAGCGCCTCGGACTATTGGAAAAGGAAGAACAAAACACCAGTGGCAAACCAATTGCAACGCTTTCTCATATAAAAATCTTACTCCTGCACACATCCAGTTCTTAGTTGACAGTGGTCTGGAAGTTAATTCAAATTGCGGCTATGGCTATCCCGCGATCACTTTTCAGGCTTCGAACAAGGAGAACTTAAGATGCCTTCTGGATAATGGTGCAGATATTGAGTGTGTTGTGTCACCTAAATTGGGAACGCCGCTGGCTATAGCCTGTATGTGCCAGGATGTTGATGGTGTAAGGAATCTTATAGATGCAGGTGCTTCGATAAGAGCAACAGGTGTTGAGGGGAAGACATTGGTAGATCTTGCACTTTCCTATTGCGGCGAGCGTTTTTCGCAAGCTTTGTCTGTTGCGAAAATGCTTTTAGAGCACGGGGCAAAAACGACTGATAAGACCCGGGAGTATCTGTTTGATCTCGCGAGATCATTTGCATATGAAAGAGCCAATATGACTAAAGAAGAGATTGATGAAATAAATCCATTGTTGGATGTAGTGTTGAGTCGTTTGGATATCTCACCGATTGTTGTTCCTCAAAAAAATAAACACGATGGAGTCTCAGCGATAACTGTAAATGCGAAAAACTTGAGAGAACAGTTCGATGAATTATGGGCAAAACTGGTGCCCGAATCCGGCAAGGCTCAAACGGTTCAGGGCGAAATGATCCGCATTGCCGGAAAGGTCTCCTATGAGATCCTTAATAACGGCGGTCTTAATTGGGATGGTGATTATAAGAAGATGGTGCAGGCTTTATCCGGTTATGTGAGTTCTTTTAACTCTTCCGAAAATGCACCCGTTGACGAAGCCAACAGTATAATTAAAAAGATCTCAGCTTCCACAGACGAAAAACCGCTTTACAGATTAACTGAGATAATTGTTAATCTTGTTATAGCAAATCCTCAGCCGGTTCAGCTTGGAGAGGTCGATTATATCAGGTGAAAAGATAAATTGGCTGAAAAAACGGCTGAGCCCGGCTTGAAAGAGAGCCACTTCTACCCGTACCAAAAACCATACCTTATTTTCCTTTGAACAGGTACGCCGGAAAGCAAATTTTCGATTTTTGCTCTAGACCGTACTGCTTTTCGAGATAAACATGTACGAAAATTGGCACACTTGCCAATCTGAGAAATGGAATATATAAAGTGCAATAATTGCACCTCCTCTTGACAACAAAGTGCAAATATTGCACCATTATGCATATAAAAAGTGCAATTTTGTTTTCGATTGTTGAATGAGGTGCAAAATGAGTGAAGTTAAAGAACTGAGATTGGAAAAAAAGCTTACGCAACAGCAAGTAGCAGATATGGTTGGAATTTCGCTTAGGTCTTATAAAACATATGAAAATGATAAGGCCAAAGAAGGTACTATCAAATATGCGTACATTCTGGATAAACTCAAAACTTTTAATCTTATAGATGAGGAACACGGCATTTTGGATATGGATTTCATCAGAGATAAATGCAGAGAAGTATTTGATGAATATCCTGTGCATTACTGTATTTTGTTTGGCTCTTATGCTAAGGGAAAAGCGACTGAATACAGTGATTTAGACTTGCTTATTTCATCAGATGTGAAGGGACTAAAATTTTACGGGTTAGTTGAAAAGCTCAGATTAACCTTGCATAAAAAAGTAGATGTCCTTGATCTGGATCAGCTCAAGGATAACCTTAAACTTACAGATGAAATACTGAGGGATGGAATTAGGATTTATGGATAATAATAAAAATGATCATTACTATCTGGCAGAATACAAGAAAGAAAACCCTGGTCTTCCATGGGATGAAATGTCAGGTCTAAGAAATCGTATAGTTCATGATTATGGAAATGTGGATCTTAAAATTGTTTATGAAACTCTGAAATATGATATTCCAGATCTCATGGAACAATTTAAAGATGATTAGATCGTAGAGTTACTATGACAGATTTGTTTTCGAGGATTGATTGTATTCAGGGGCAGACGCTGATGTTGAAGCGGATAACCTTCGACGATGCTGGAGGGTTACGTGAGCTTGTTTCATCCGAAAAAAAACTACAGATATGAACCGGCGTTCCTTTTCGAAAGGAAATACAGCGATGTAAATACGGTCATCGAGCGCCTCTATGACGAATGCATAGCAGACTCGCTGCTTCTCGGTATCTACTTCGGCGGGGAGTTCTGCGGCATATTCGAGTTATACAGCTTCAATGATTCGATCCATAAGATCAGTGTGGGATACAGGTTAAGAGAGAAATTTTGGGGACAGGGCATCGCTTCGGAAGCTCTTAAGTTAATGATAGATTACCTGTACACAAACACAGACATTGAGATCATTACAGCCAGCACTTTGCCTGACAACCAGGCGTCCGAAAAAGTGCTCCGCAAGAACGGATTTGAGCTCGTTATCGATCAGGTCATCAGGGAAGTTTACGGAGCAGCCTGATCTTAACAGAAACATATATACCGCTCATTATTTCAATGTGCTTCTCAATGTGCTTCAGACCGTCACGTTCAGCTTTAAGAACGTGACGGTTTTTTGCAAATTGACCCTGATTTGCTATTTTTCGTCATGATTCTATTCTGGATCGTGACGGTTTTTCGCACATGGTATCTGCATATAAGCTGTTAAGCAGGGAATATCCTTAAACAACCCGATAATCGGCGTCATTCATACATGTTATAATTTTTTAGAGATAAACGTACCTTAGCGAAATAATTAAAGGTTTTACACCAATGAACAACACACAGCTGGCTCAAGGAAAGGTCCTGTACAAAAAATACAACGGCGAGAGTTTTCACGCATGCAGGGAAGAAAGCCCGGAGAACTATGCTTTTTTCAAGGCGGTCAAGAATGACCTGAAGCTGGTAAAAGAACTGGATGCTGAGATCATGGAGGATCTGTTCGGGACACTGTGGGATGACCGCAGCATTGTGTGGTTCAAAGTCGGAAGAATAATCAAGATGCTTTTCCACGATACGGTTGACCGCGATTACTGGGGCTCCAGACTGTTGGATGAGATGGTCAGGATGACTTCGCTTGATGAGAAGAATAAGATCCTGATAATCGAGAGAATGGTTGGCTATGACCGCGAACAGAAAAAAGGCGGAGTCTGTCTGTTCTGCACAAAGACATCTCTCGCTCCGAGATTTATCAGCATCATGGAAAAGCTGATGGATTTCACCTGTTATTATGATGGTGATTATCATTGGAATGATCCGCTGGGAAGGCCGATCGAAGTTGCATGTCGATATGATGAAGCGGTGCGGAGATACAAACGCGCGTTGAAGAAGTGGAGCAAACAGTAAGACTGAACTTTGCAAATTGGAGAAAGGGGTCCGGAAATGGGTAAGAAAGTGATCGTTGCGGGACATATCTGCCTTGATATTACGCCCGAGATAAAGGGTCAGCCGATCGATAAAATTCAGGATTTCCTTTTCCCCGGGAAGCTCATTAATGTCGGGGCTGCGGATATCCATACGGGAGGCGTTGTCGCAAATACCGGCCTTGCAATGAAGTTCCTCGGTGCCGATGTAAGGCTGCTCGCGAAGACCGGAAACGATTCTTTCGGCGATATGGTGGAATCGATCCTTAAGAGCCACGATGCCGCGGATTGCCTTATCCGAAAAGACGGAGAGAGCACATCCTATTCCGTCGTGCTTGCTGTCCCGGGAGTTGACAGGATCTTTCTGCATGATCCGGGGACTAATGATACATTTACCTCTGATGATATTCCCGATGTGCTGCTGGAGGAGACGGCTCTATTTCATTTCGGTTATCCGCCGATCATGAAGAAGATGTACGAAAACGGCGGGGAAGAACTTGTCCGCATGATGAAGAAAGCAGTGGATTCCGGCGCCGCAACTTCTATGGATCTTGCCGCGGTGGATCCCGGCTCGGAGGCCGCTAAGGCTGATTGGGAGATTATACTTTCAAAGGTGCTTCCCTATACGGATATTTTTGTTCCGAGCGCAGAAGAATTATGCTTCATGCTCGACAGGGACAAGTATTACAGGATCCGTGAAAAGGCGGGAAATCAGGACTTTACCGAGGTTTTAAGCATCGAAGAGGACATTGTTCCGCTGGCTCGAAAATGCATTTCCATGGGGACCGCGGTCCTCCTTATCAAATGCGGTGTCCCGGGCATGTATTATTGCACGTCAGGAGAAGAGAGACTCCGCAGGGTCAGCCCGCGCATAGAGATCAATGCTAAAGATTGGGCTGATAAACACGGATTTGAGAAGAGCTTCAAGCCCGACAGGGTGCTCTCCGGGACAGGTGCCGGAGATACAAGCGCGGCGGCTTTTCTTGTAAGCATCCTGAACGGCTGCCCGATCGAAAAATGCGTGGAATACGCTGTCGCGACCGGGGCAAGCTGCGTCACAGCGTATGACGCGTTAAGCGGGCTTAAGACTTTTCGGGAGCTCGATCGGAAGATAGAAAACGGTTGGGAAAAGGTGTAGGTGCGGGGTATTGGAACTGCAGTTGCTTCACATCGCGAAAACCAGGCTGAATGAAGAATGTTCAAATAATTACCTGAATAACCGTATTTAGGAAATGGTTTTTGTAAAAACACGCAATTTTGCAATATCCGTTACCTGAAATTGACGATTCAGGAAAAATAATGGAAATGATGTAAAGCCCCCGCCTTGTGTGCTTAACAGACAGCTAAAGCAATATGGTCCCGGAGTTTTTGAAAACTTCGGGATTATTGTTATTATTATTTTGATGTTAAGTTAGATTTGAAAACCATCGGTGACGGAAGTCCGCAGGATCTTGCACGGACTGCAGGACAGGGATAATACAGTATGAGTTTTTGTGTTTTCGAGATGAGGCGCGGAAGTAAGGAGATCCCTTCTTCTGGGATCTCATGCACTCCTTTTGACAGACAATATCTGGAACAGTACAAGTCTGAGTACAACGCCGCTTTCCGCCCTATGAGAGAGGCGCTGGATATCAGACCTTATGACTGGTATCACGACTGCAGCCAGATACTGGACAAGGCGTCTAATATCTTTATCCTGACCGCGGGAAATGAACTGATAGGTTCTGTTGCCTGTTACGGGAATGAGATTGATGACCTGTTTGTATGTGACGGTTACCGTTACAAAGGATACGGCAGACAGCTGTTGATATGGGCAATGAACCACATAGCATCATGCGGATACGGCGAAATGATAATTCATGTTGCCGAATGGAATCAGAATGCTGTCCGGATGTATAAGAATGAAGGTTTTGAGATCGTCAAAACTGAAGTGATATCAGTATAATAACGGCGTGTTTGTCAACAAACTAAGCTATAATGTAAGGCAGGAATATAAGGGAGAGACAGACATGATACTGATTATTGAAGATGACTCCACGATTAATTCTTTGCTCTGCGGCATTCTTAAAAAGAGCGGTTATGAGGTTGAGAGCTGCACTGACGGCCTTACCGGTTATAACATGGCTCTTGATAAGGACTATCAGCTGATCCTGATGGATCTGATGCTGCCGATGAAGAGCGGGGAGGAGATCCTGAGGGCGCTTCGTGAAGTCAAGAAAACGCCCGTCATCGTTCTGTCTGCAAAGAACGACGTGCATAACAGGATCGAGCTTTTAAGGCTCGGCGCGGATGATTTTATCTGCAAACCGTTTGATATAGACGAAGTCATTTTAAGGATCGAAGCGGTTCTTCGAAGGGTAGAGGATGTGAAAGATGTCCTCACATATAAGCAGATGAGGATCGATAAAGAGGCCAGAAGGATCTTTATAGGTGATGACGAACTTATCTGCACCGCGACGGAGTATGCCATTTTGGAACTGATGCTTGGCAATCCGGGAAAGGTTCCCACAAGCTTGCGCTTCTTTTCTATTGCTGCAGGATCCGTCTCGCCCATCAGTGTCATATCGCCATCTGTCGGGAAAATAAGCCCTGCGACTATCTTCATTAATGTACTCTTACCCGCACCGTTCTCCCCAATAAAACCATAGATGTGATTCTTCTTTAAAGAAATGCTCACATCCTTAAGTGCGTACTGATTCCTGTACTTCTTGGTAAGATTCCTTGTCTCGAGGATTATTTCACTCATCTTGGCAGTTCCTTTCATTTTGATACTGTCAGTTTACCGGACGAATTTAAGAGAATTATTCACCAATCCTAAAGAAAAACTAAAGATTGGGAATAACCATTTTCGAACCGGCAGGGGTGATATAATGTTCAAGAAGCGCAGGGGGCACTGAGCCCCCGGATGATCTCTGACACTTATTGAGGTGAATTAATGTCATACCTGGAAAACGGCATGGAGATATATCTGTCCGATACCTGTGACGTGTATTATGTTGCAGAAAAGAATGTGGTTCTGGTTCACTGGAAAAAGTACTGCGAACTGGAGAAATACAGGACACCGCTTGAGACTGCACTGCAGGTGATAAAAGAACACAGGGATTGCAATTACGTTGCGGATACCAGGGACGGATTCGAGGATAATCCGCTTGATACAAAATGGGTGGCGGAGTATTTTATGCCGCGGGCTAAAGAATACGGATGCAGGATAATATATTTCATCATCGATAAGGACAATTCATTAAAAGAAGAACTTGAAGGGCAGGAGAAAGATTCTTCATCGCTCCTTGAATTCAGGTACATTTATGATCTGGATGACATCGGATAATGATAGAAGAATAAGAACTATGATTACTAAAAAACACATCTTACTATTTATCCTTATCACGGGCCTCATCTTCACTCTGCCTGCCTGCTCGAAAGGGACTGATACCCAAGATCCGACGACTCCAACTTCGACAAAATCTTCGAACTATAAGGCGCCTGATATGCCGGACAATATGGAACACGAACCTCCGCAGGGGATGGGATTCGATATTTCTAATGAGGATATTTTCGAAAAGGGTTATTACGCAGTTCAGTACGATTCATTCTCAGGCGCATATTTCTCCTGGTCAATGAAAAATAACTCCGATGCGGACATAGAGTGGAGCGTTTATGTTTCCGACAAGGAACTCCCGGAGGAAGAGATCAAAGAGCTATCCAAAACAAAATCTCTGGGGATCAATGAAGGCTCGGATGCAGTAGCGGAAGGGCAGTGGATATACGTCCTTTGCAGCGTAAATAAGGAGACTGCATCCGCCCCGGTCGACTCGACATTCCATCTCTCAAGTTTCAGGAACTACGCCTGACGGCTGCTTTTCGGGGGTGAATATCCATGATAATCCTGTTGCGATCCGTCGATTTTATCGAAATTCGATAAAAATTTCTTGAAATACGAGAAAACCGTGTTATAGTACTAACTATAGAATGTTGTTTTGCAGAGGATATGCATGGAAAAGGATAAGTCTTCGAAAAAACACGGATTAGTAGTCGATTCGGTCATATTTTTTGCTTCTTTCTTAATTTACTATCCGCTGATCTATTTCGGGATAGCAGGATTTCGGTTCGGCATGCAGGGAGTGGTGTATTGTTATGGCCTGGAAGCGATCCTTCTTTTTTCCATGTTCATATGGCCGTATACGGTAATAGTCCTGCTTTGTCTTATCGGTCAGATCAGATTTGCGGTGAAGAATTTGAGAGAACACCGCGCTCTCAGGAACGCTGCGATAGCTGTCGCTGTTTTTACCACTTTGTGCTTTGTGAGCGTAATCCCGGTCTCAAGCATTAGGAAAAAAGCCGATGCGGCAAATGATACTGACAGTATAAGGAACTGCCTTGAGAGCAGATATGGAGAAGAGTTTGCCGCCGGTATCAGGATAGAAAAAGATACTTCGCAAGGTAGCAGCTATCAAAGGTATTACAGGATATACACGGATGTTCTTCCTTCAGGAGTATACTTCACTGTCCATAATGATATGCCGAGCAATACATATTTTGTTGATGATCTTTTGACGGTATTTAAAGAGCACAACGGAATGTTTGAGGATAAACTTTATGCATATGTCAGTGATAAATATGATATCCCGGATGATATGCAATTACGGCTGAAGATCAGATCTATTGATTTTAAAGATTTCCGTGACGGTGATGACTTAAATGTGCTGTTTGAGAGAACAGATTATGTTATAGACATGATCTATATGAACGTTGACGGATTTACTTCTGAAAATATTAAAAGTTGTATTTCGAGAGTCTGGATTGATGTGTATCCTAAGATCGAGGATAAGATCGAAAGGCTCCTGATAATCTCCATTGAATATAATTACCATGATCTTTGGGTGGAGATCTATTGCGCTGATGATAGTAAGCCCTATGCCGAGATAGTTGATAACCCCGGATTTGAGGATACTGAGGAATTTATCGGCATGATCATCGAATTAAGCTGATCAGCTGTCAGGCCGGGGAGAGCCCTTGAGTTTATTATTTAGCAATAAGAAGGAAAGATGAGATGGATTTAATAAGATTGACAAAAGAAAGCATGGAAGAAGCATTCCTGAAGTATATGAATGATATTTTCGAGCACCCGGAAATAATAAGTGCCTGTGTGAAAGAAAATGTCATAACCCGTGAGACGTTAAATGAGACCGGCAGGCGTGCGTTTGAAGCAGGTTTTCATGATGTTTACAGCGATACTGATCTGTCATTGAAGGTTCGGCTTCCGAAGGATGGTTCTGTTACTGCTGAAGAGTATCTGAGAAGAATAGACAGGTTTGGGGTATCAAAGGATACTGCTCTTGGCTGGATGTTTGTGCCTGTGAACCATGTGTGCAGGGTAGTCTTCAAAAACGGTCTGAGATATGATCTGTGTTTTGAATTTGAGTATGAGGGAGAAGGGAATATCGATCTTGGAAAATATGACGGTGAAGCTGAGAACCCTGATTGGCCCGTCGGCAATATTAACCGTTTCTGGTTTATAGAGGTGCAGGCACTCGGGAAACTCTATAGGCATGATTATCTGATCAGTGCGCATTTGACTAATATGAATTGCAACGACACTCTGGTCATGCAAATGATAATGAGAGATCATGAGCACTCTACAAGCCATCACAGATACGGCTATTCGGAACAGCTCGAATATGTCAGAGACTTGGGGAAGATGCCTTATAAAGCAAAGGATATGACATTCAATAGGATTGCCGACTGCCTCTATGCAGCGGCGTTGGCTTATGACAGACTGGCAACGCGTTTTTACCCTCAATATCAAGTCAAAAGCAGTGTGTTCTTTGCGATTTGGGACGCATATGAATCGTACAGAATAGAAGAGTAAATATTTAGTGAAAACCAGGCCGGAGAGTGCAATAAATCTGCATTTTCTACCGGTAACATCAATACTTTATCCCTTGTTGATAAATCTTTGCGCGTGTTAGTCTTTTGAAAGAACAGATAACAGTGCGGATCAGTAATGAACAGGATTACCGGGGGCCCAGATATGTTTATTACATTGTTATATGTATCGGCGTTTTTGTTTTTCCTTGCTGACAGGAGGGCAAGGCACGCTTCTCTGGCCGGAATTGCGGTAACATTGCTCGCGAGCATACCTTTTTCCTGGAGGACGCTGTTTGGCGGGTATAAGATCCTGCAGTTTGCCGGGCAGTATATCCCTGATATTGATAACTACAAGCGGAATACGGTCTGCGTTGTTTTTGCGGCCTTTGTAACATTGTTATTCTCGGTAATTCTTATGGTTCTTGCGAAAATGTGGAGCCGGGATCTGTTCCGCATTCCGGGCGATGAATTAAAGAGCAGGAAAATGGCAAAGAGGCTTTTCATCGCCGCATCTGTTATACCGGGCATAGTCGCTGTATGGTTATACGGATACAAGGCGGCGCTGTACAGTGCTTCTAATTCAAGAGCAATGCCTTATTATCTTTTATTATTTGACAATATAGGCACGGATTTTCTTTTCTTAAAACGTGAATGGAATGGACTGCCGAAGGAAACAGTGATGTTAATGAAAGCTGCCAATACGGTATATGCTGTCCTGCTTTTCGCGCTCAGCTTACTGTGCATTATCCTGATCAGCAGAAAGTCATTCAGATATAAGGACATACCTTCTCCGGCCCCGGGAACGGTCTCCGCTCTGCCGGCGGCTGCCATAACCATTTCGCTGGGCGGCATCATCACATTCCTGACCATTGCGCAGAGCGGATACATCTACTGGTCCTCATATTTCAGGTTTATCACACCGTTCAGACCGATCTATTCTTCATTTATTTACGGTACATATGATGACATTTCCGGTAAGTTTACTGATACCGCCCGGTTCGCGTTCTGCATGATAGTGCTTGGGCTCATGGCGGCCGGCATTCTTATCCTTCTGATAAGCATGATCTATATGGCGGTCCGGAAAAAGATCAGACAGAACCTGTTCAGTTTTTTGTTCTCCATAGTGCTGATCTTAGCATCGTCAGGGTGCATTTATCTGATGATCAGTGAGCTCGAAAAGTTCCACCGCATATGATGCCCCTGCAATGATGTCTGTGCAATTATGTCCTCGAAAAAAGGCATGAAATTGCATAAAAAGCCGTTTTTGTGCAATTTTAGCCGCAGATTGACCGCCATAATTGCACAAGCGGTAACGGGATGGAACTTCAAGAAAGACTTTTTTGTATAATGAAATAAAATTTCACCTCAAAGGACAAAAATAAAAATGACATCAATTGCAAACCCTGACTATAAGTTCTACAAAAAACTCGAAGGCACATGGACAGATGAGAAAGGCACATGCCATGCAGCTCATGCTGAACCAGCGCGGAATGATGGGAACGTTTTACACGATCCATGACGGAGAAGAGATAAAGATCACCATTCCCGTATTCTGACAAAGGAGGAAGACCGCATGAACCAGGAAGGTGTTTTCGAGAAACTTTACGAAGATAATAAGGATCTTGTTACGTACTGGATCGATAATATTTACGGGAAAAACCTCCCGAGTGATGTCTACGATGATCTTTATTCAGCGGGCCAGAAGGCGCTTTTGGATGCTGCGAAAAATTACGATCCAGATAATGAGAGCGGGGCCAAATTCTCAACATTTGCCTCTGTTCATATCAAGATGTCGTTTATCAAGGTTTGGGATGAGCGGGGCAAGAGAAGCAAGCGGGTAAGGAGTGATAAGCCGCGTGACACGGTAGCGCCGCTGAAGCCGGGTGAATTTGCGCTTGATCCTAAGCCGCAGAGCGAGAGACTCGGCGTGAAAGAGCGCGACAGGATGGCTGTACAGATCCTGGACGTTATGCGCATGTGGTCAGATGAGAGACACACGCTGACACAACAGGATGTCATAGACTGGCACTTCATGTATTGTTACGAGAAGTACGGATTTCAGGATATGTACAAACGGCAGACTTTTTCGGCGATCTTAAAGAATATGGTCCTCGAAGATAAGATCTCACATGAGGAGAACGCCAGAGGCACGCTTACTGAATTGTCTTACAATCATCTTTTCTCTTACGGCGAACTGGACAGGCTGATCGGGGCAGTGTGCTTTTCTGACATGCTTACGCAAGAGGAGAAAACAGAACTCGTCCAAAAGATAATCTCGACGGCGAGCGAATACTACAGGTCGCCGTTCTGGGACAGAGACGCTCAGAAGCTGCTCTTCAATCCCAAGGGTGCTCACGGCCGCCTGAGCAATAAATCCGGAGGCCGCAGCGTCGCTGAGAATTACGGCATCCTGCAGAAGGCAATCTTTGGCAGGAACGTGATCAGCTTCAAGTTCAATCACTACACGAAGGATCAAAAACTCGAACCGAACAGGGACAATGAGGGCGGAGACAGGATTTACACCTTAAGGCCCTATCACATCGTTGTCTATCAGGATAATTACTATTGTCTTGGCTTTCACGAGGGCAGCGAAAACATCTTCCACTACCGCATCGATCTCATGAGCGACATCGGGCTCGTCCTGAACGATAAAGGCAAACCTGTCAGGGTAAAGACGATCCCGATCAGTGACTACAAGTTCACGGACGATTTCTGGAATCCGGAGACTTACATGGCCGAGCACATTTACATGTCGTACGGTGAGCCCAGAGACATAGAGATAAAGATCGATAATCATGACCAAAAGGGCTTCACCTTCCTGCACGACTGGTTCGGCAGCCATTTCAAGGTTCTCCGTTCACCAAAAGGCTCAGACCCGGATTATATCCTTGTCAGAGTCAAAGCGGACCCGAAAATGATCGTACACTGGGCAATGCAGTTTTCCGGTCTGGTCGAGGTCATGGATGAGGAAGTGAGAGGTCTTATCAAGGAAGAACTGGAAAGGATGAGGGAGAAGTATGAGTGAAGTGAAGGAAAAGTATACTCTTGAAGAATTTGTGTTTAGGAATATATGGGAAGCTCAGGAGTTTAGAATTAAGAAAAATAAGGTTTTAAAGGAAAAAGCCGGCATTGATCCGATCGGTTTAATCGATATATATCAGGGATGGGATACAAAAATTAGGGATGCTGAAAGATGGGAATATGCATTGGAGTCATATGAGTTTTATCCCTGTTTCAGCGGCACCGATTACGACAGAAAAGATGAAGAATATTATTTGTACTACACGTGCAGTGGTGGCGGTCAGTGCTGTTTTAAGATCACTGCAGATATATTAACCGGTCCGAATGAGATCATAAACCCGATAAAATCAAAAGATAAAGGGATAGAGTTAAGCAAATTAAAAAACAAAGCTTTAAAAGATGCATTGGAATTATTTTGCAGCGTTGCATATACAGTTGGAAACTTTTGCCCTGTAATGAGAAATCCGGGTGGTGGAAACGGATCAGATACCGGTTGGTATAAGTTAGGCAATTACCTTAACCTGGATGAGCCTTCTGATATTGAGGACGTTTTCTGCAGAAATATGCCCAGAAAAGGCGTTAATAATTCACAGGCGACCAGATCTCCAAACGATATGTTTAAAATGTTTCACGATAAACCAAATCGAAAAGAGATAATCAAAAGATTAATGCTTCAAGATTATTATAAAGATCCTGATTTCAAAGAATTAGTTATCACTCAAACACCAATAGAGATTTGGAATGAAGGTGTTGATAAATACATTGTTTTTCTTAATGAGATAACCAAACTTATAGTCAAACGCGGAATAAGGATTTACAGACAGAATGACCTGAGAGGAATAAATATAGATAAATTGGCGGAAAGACTGATCAAAAAACGGAAATCAGAACTGACAACCCGATAAAAATACCCATGTTAAAAATTTTGTGCATGCCGGACTCCATAATTAGGGTAGAAGAGTTTTTTCGAATCCACTCAGCTTAGGAGGGCTGGCAAAAAGAGAAAAACATTAACTGTTGGATATAGCCCTGCAGATCACTGCAGGGTTATTTATTGGCTTGCTCCGGACTATCCGGGGCTTTTTTATTCAGGAGGAAATCAATATGAAGAATTTAATGAAGAAGATCCTTGGAAAGTATTACAGCAAGAACCTTGTAAGAAACTTCTGCCTTTACAAGATGAACTTGCTCGTGAACAGTCCCGGGTATGGAGAAACGCAGGAGGAGCATGACAGGTACGATGAATGGAGAAAGAAAAATGATCTCGACTGCCTGTACTTTGACGGAGACCTCCGTGCTGATACGCTCATGAGCCAGTGGACCACGATCAAGTGGGTGGCAGAGTTTATCAACAGGGAGTCAGGTCTGAAGCTTAGCTTATGTGAACCTGATCTCATGCTTTTTATTGAAGAGACAGATAAATACCTTCCGCCGGAAAATGCGCTTGTACAGCTTTTGTATGAGTTCCTTGCCCTGGCAGAGCTTCCCTGCAATTACATCCTGCTTCCTGACAGATGTATGAACAATGACAGATACTGCTTTAAAAGAAGCTACAGGATCAAGATGTTCTACGATCAGGTGCCTGTGACGCTGTGGAATATTTTCGAGAAGGAGACGCTCGGACGGTATTTCCTTGATGAGAACGGCAACGTGGATGAGGCAAAGGTCAACGAATGGGTCAGGCGCGAAAAGCTGGATGTGGGCTTTGAGAAGAAGATCATAAAGCAGAGCTCGGTTATCCCGCTTGCCAAAGAGATCAGTCCCAAGAGAGGCAAGGAGCTAAAAAAAGAATCAGAGCTGCGTGAAGCCCTGCTCTACATGATCCGTTTCCTGAGGCAGAGAGACAGGGCTCTTAAGATGAACAAGGCAACGGATAAGGCAGTTGCCCAGCTCAACAGGATCTTTGAGGTCACCGGGCCGTACGGCGGCATGATCAAGACCGACAAGCCGCGGGTTTACTGGACTTTTTGCAGCGAGATCTACGAAGAGAAGGAGACAAAAAAGACGATGGTGCTCTATGAGTCGGGCGGGGATTATTTCGATTACGTTATCGATCCGTGGTTTTTCGTGACTGCGGAAATGGAAGACGGAAAGATCGTTGATGTGACGATCGAGGAATTCAAAGAGTGGAACGGTCTGGGTTATGAACAGGTGGATAAGGATGGATACAGGTACAGTTTTGGACCGAAATACAGGAATCCTGACAGTCTCAGAAAAATGTTCTCGGAATTCATGAATGACATCTGCGAGATCGGACCTTACCTTACCTCGCCGAAATCCGTGTACCGCTCCAATAAGGACGGCGATATGAAGAAAGTCAGATTCAGAAAGAATAAGGAGTAACAGACGTGATATCCTTAATAAAGAAAGAGGTGCCGGTAATGTGCAAAGAATTACTTGAAGCTGCAACTGAGACAAACATTGAGAAGTACTTCGTTCTGGTGGAACGTTTCCCGTCGCTCAGGAGTGATGAGGTGCTGGAGTATCTCCGTGACGCGAACTACTTCACCGCGCCGTCGTCATTTAATAAGCACGGCGATTGGATCGGAGGGAATTTCGATCACAGCAGGAAGGTGACAGAGCTTCTTCTGCAGTACACGGCTGAAGAAGGCCTTCACTGGTCGCGCGAGGAATCGCCGTACATCATCGGCCTTTTCCACGATATGTGCAAGTGTGACCAGAAGAAGTTCGAGATGAAGAACGGCGAGGTCGTGATAGTGTCCGCCAACGCCATAGACAAGCGTCACAGCGAGAAATCAATCGAGCTTATCGAAAAGAACATCATCAGCATGACCGTTGAGGAAAAGCTCTGCATCTATTACCACATGGGCGTGTACGGCGGTGATGAGGAATATCAGATCCTGATGAAGGAGATGATCTCAAAGAATCCGAATATACTGTTCACCCAGATGGCTGACACTGTTGCGGCGAAGATGGGCATCTGAAAAGGAGGAATCAAGATGAAAGTATTGAAAATCCCTGATGTGCATCTGAAGCCTGAGATCTTTGACCGGGCCTCGGCGATCATGGAAAACTCTGATTGCGGAATGGCTGTCTGCGTTGGCGACATCGCTGACGACTGGGGATGTCAGGACGATGCAAAGCTTTATGAGAAGACCTTTAAAAAGGCAGTGAAGTTCGCGGATAAGTTCCCTGAAACGCTGTGGTGCTACGGCAACCACGATCTTGCTTATCTGTGGGATATCTATGATCATCCCGGGTTCTCGTCTGCCGCGCAGGACACCGTCAAAGAATATCTCGAAAAGCTCGATGCCACGGGAAATCTCGCAATAATGCACCGCATTGATAATGTTGTCTTCTCGCACGCCGGACTCACGCGCGAGTTTGTGTATTCATTCTTAAGCGAATACAGCGATGACATCGATGCCATGATAGAGGCAGTCAATGACATGGATGAGGATGCCCTCTGGGATGACAAGAGTCCTGTCTGGGCACGCCCGCAGAAGTACTATCTTGACGGCGACGTGGTGCCTCCCGGGTATCTTAATGTCGTGGGACATACTCCGGTGAGGCATATCACGCTGCAGGGAAATCTTTTGACTGTGGATACCTTTTCGACATGGAGCGACGGACGACCTTATGGCGACTGCACCTTATGTTGGGTGGACACCGTGACAAAAGAGTGGGGAGAGACAGACAGTAAATTCAGCTAATCAGATTTGAGGTATTTGTTCTTGAAGGAATCAGTTTTTTTGATCGTAATGTTGATCAGTGCCGTTTTATTGGTTGCCGGAATAGTCTTGTTGGTCGTATCGATAAGGAAAACGGCAAAAGGGAAAAAGATAAATATCGCAGGAATAATCTGCGGCAGTCTGCTGAGTGTTATTGCGTTCTTCGGAATTATTTACGGTATTGTCGGGATGCTGATATTGGCTATGGTTCCGGCAGTTGAATCGATGGTCAGTGAGGTGGCTGAGCTTTCAACTGAGTTTACGACTACACCGGGTTCCAGAACGATCCCCGGAAATATTAAGATAAACGGTGATGAGATCAAGCTGCCATGCACTATTGCCGAACTGAAGAGCAAAGGCTATGAGACAGACTATAAATATTCAGACAATATGGTAATGTTCTGGTCTGACGGAGATTCAGAAGGCGGGAATGAACGGTCGTATTTCTACGCGTATTTAGCTGATGACAGTTATTACGGATATGCCGATACAGCTGAGGATAATCAGCTTATCGCAGCCATCGAATTGCATGATGATGATAAGACCGCCTTTCAATTAAACGGAATTCATTTCGGTATGTCAAAGGATGAATTTATCAATAAAACCGGTTCGCCTGCTGTGGAAAAGCACGACCCGGCCCTGGGTGACACACTGTACTATCTTGGTGATAACGGCCTTATGTACAGGTTCCACTTTTCGTATCATACGCTTCACAAAGTCACTGCCGGGACACCGGAATACATGGAGAAAGAAGCGATGAAAGAATAATTCATCATCCGTGTTTTATGAAGTAAGTGATAGTATGTTATGGAAATAGAATCTCAAATTCAGAGAGGATAAATAAATGAGCACATCTGATAAGGAAAAGCGTGTTGAGTACGGTTCAGACAAGGCCGGTGACAGGCAGAAAGCCCTCAGGGAATCAGGCAATATGGATACTGATTTTCTTGAGACGGCAAGAAACGTATACGCGCATCTTAACGATGAGATATCAAAGAAGATCTTCGAGGCCAGGCTCCTGTATGCATCCACAGGCGATGTGGGTTACATTACGGGACTTGAGTCAAAGTACAGAAATCTGAACAGCGACATGCAGGTATATGTTGAGAAGATCCAGAAAGGGTCGCACTGTCTGATCTACGGAACAGGTAATGCAGCACATTATCTTGCAGGAAGGTTTAAGCGGTTCGGCGTGAAGGTCGACGCATTCATCGATCAGGATGAGAGCAAAGGTCCTGTCGATGCGGCGACCGGGATCAGAGTGATCACCGAGAAAGAACTTTCCGAGAACAAAGCTCTTTACGGTGATAAGACATTCATAGTCTCTTATTCTGTGAAGGCTGTGGCTGATGAGGTTAAGAAGCGTCTTGTTGAGGATATCGGAATAAGCGAAAAGAACATCCGCATGGGGATTTTCGACTGGCGCAATAACCAGGGGCAGTATTTCGATTATTTCGAGGCAAAAGAAAACGAAGTCTTTGTGGACTGCGGCTGCTATGACGGAGCCACCTGCTACAACTTTGCAGGCTGGTGCGGCGCAAAGAGTTTTGACCACATCTATTCTTTCGAGGCTGATCCGAAGAATTATGAGAAGAGCAAGGCGGCTCTTGAACCGCTCGGAAAATGCGAGCTGTTCCCTTTTGGCACAGCAGATGTCAGTAAGAAGGTTTATTTTGCCGCAGATGCTTTCGAGACTTCATGCATCATAAGCAAAAAAGAGGCTGAGAAGAGGAACTTCGAAGGCGTGGAGGAGATCGAGACAAGAGCTCTTGATGATGTTCTCGCGGGCAAGAGGATCACATTCATTAAGATGGATATCGAAGGCGCGGAGTACGAAGCTCTGCTCGGCGCCCGCAAGCTTATTACGGAAAACCGCCCTAGAATGGCAATCTCCGTCTACCACAAGTTCGAAGATTTTGTTACATTAGCCGCCCTCGTTCTCGAAATGCACCCTGACTACAGGATCGCATTAAGACATTACGGATTCGATGAACTTGAGACGGTCATGTATGTGGATTAAGTAATTCTTTCATAGCGAAAAAAACACGGGCTGTCATTGAGGCAGCCCGTTGCTTTTTATGTTCTGTAAGTCGGTTTGGGACCCAGGTAAGAATCCGGTACTTCCGCGCCTTCTTCGCATATCACGATCTTCTGCAGGACCAGATTAGGGTTGACGGCATGGATATTCAAAGTGTTCAGACCTTCATTAAGTTCGACCGTAAATGTTGTCTTGCGGACGTTGTCCAGGACACCCTGTGACCAGTATGGATTGCCGTCTCCGACTGCGAAGCCTTCGGGGATCATGTTGATCTTTTTGATATTCCCTCCGTTAATGCTGTAGCCGACCAGTATCCTGGGCTCGCGGCCGAAAGGATTGCTCGGATTGGTGTATAAAGTCACATCATATCTGCCTGCCGAAGGAACATTGATCCTGTATTCAAGATAAGGAGCGTTCTTTGTGCCGAAGACTTCCTCCTGAGGGTAAGCCTTGACGGCATCCATGCCGCGGCTGTAGTCACGGATAAGGCGGAATGAAGCAGACGACGGTGAAGAGAAGCACCTGCTGTATCCGTCAGCCGGGATGGAAATATAATTCATTCCGAATGCTTCCTTTTTGAGAGACCTGTCGAAGATATTGGCCTTGATCAGATCCTCTCCGTAATCCTTTCTTCCTGTCCAGTGACATACCTTCTCGCCCTTGAATGAGGAAGCTCTGTTGAAGGGGACCTTAACAACGGTGTATCCGTCGGCGCTGTGTATGCAGAACTCAGTCGAATCGCCGCGCTTTATGGCTTTGCGGTCGATCTTGACTTTCAGCTCGTAAAGATCATAAGGCTTTACCGTGCCTTCCATTGAAGAGAAGCTCAATCCCTTGCAGGGACTCTCGACAGAATACTTGACCTTTTTGCCACAGGCTGTGCTTAAGAACAGGGAGGCCTCGTCACAGGAAGGATCAAGGAACTGATCCAGAAGCAGGACGCGGCCTGTCCAGAACTTGCCTTCTGTGCTCTGGCAGGACCCCTTAACAATAGTGATCAGTCTTTCCTTGTTGGCAGGTTCGAGAGTGCAGATAACAGGGTATTTGCATTCCTCCTCACACCAGTTGTTGAAGCCGATGTGCTCTGACAAGCCCATGCCGTACCACTTGCCGCCGTGTATCTTATGAAGCTCGTCAACGATCCTGCGGTCAAATGCGATGCATTCTTTTATCATGTCAGCTAGCGTCATCGCATACGTGCTTCCCAGGTCCGCAAAAGCGTGATTCAGAGTGGTCAGAAGCCACATGCGCTGGACATTAAGACCGGCTGTCAGAGGAAGCCACAAAAACTCGTAGAAAGCAAACTCTGTGTTTCCTTCAAGTTTCTCTCTCATCCTGTTGCACTTTTTCATCAGGGAATCGATCTCATCAAGAAGATCGAACGTCTCATTGTAGTTAAAAGCGTTATAGACTCGGTCATTCATGGCTTCTGTGCGGCGGGCGGTGGTGATGCGGGTGTAACCTTGGAGCATATCACATATCGCGTGCCTGTCAGACTTAGAGACATTCGAACCGAAGATGCGGTCGACTATAAGCTTCGTGTATTCTGTGGCCGCATCGGGATTTGTTGTTCCCCAGCGGTCGAAATCGTATGCGAGATCCAGGAAGAATGACAGCGGGTATTCGTTGCTGAAGATATCGCCGACATTGACTATCCAAAGCTCTCTTATTCCGAAGTCATAAGCGGTGGTCATCTGTTCCCATGTCTTGGTGAGCCCCGATGTGTTGAACCATTCAAAAGAGACCGGAAGCCCGTGGTAGTCGAAATGATAGTACATGCCGTAGCCGCCCTTGTGCTTTCTCATGGCGGGTGTCGGAACGGTCCTGAGATTGCCGAAATTATCATCGCAGAGCATCAGTGTAACATTGTTAAGTTCGGGATCTCCCATGAGTCCAGGCGTCTTTTCGTCGCCATAGAAATAAGGCTCGACTTCCTTATACAGGGCAAGCATGCGGGGCACTGAATCAAGGTCAGGATTAACGTATTTGCGGATAAGCTGATTCTGAGTCTTTAATACTTTCCTGAGCAGATCGATATTGTCCTTGAGCGTTGCGTCCTTGCCCATTATCGCGGTATCCGCCTCTCCGCGCATGCCGACGGTGATGACATTCTCGAATCTTCCGCTTCGCTTAAGACCGTCTTCCCAGAACCTGGTAATGCCTTTCTCGTTCTTCAGGAAGTTCCAGGCATCTCCGTAAATTGATTTAGGACCTCTTAAGTATTTATATTCCTCGCCCTGTCTTAAGCAGGGTTCGTGGTGGCTCATGCCCATAACAACGCCGAGTTCATCGGCAAGCTCGGCATTGGCCAATCCCGGTCCGTCCTCGGGGAAGATCTCCGCCCACATTGCAGGCCAGAGGTAGTTTCCTTTAAGTCTTAACAGGAGCTCGAAAACATGCTCATACATTTTCGCGTTAAATCCGCCGAAGTTGTGCATGCAAAAGTTGCCGAATGCCGGCCACTCGTCGTTGATAAAGAAACCTCTGTATTTTACGGACGGTTCTTTGGATACCATGCAGTAGCCGGAGGGTATCTTGAAGGTTGACATTTTCGGAGGTTTGACATCGAGCCATTCGATAAAAGGGGAGACCCCGAGCATCTCCGAGAGCTTGAACAGTCCGTAGATCGCGCCGCGCTTGTCGCTGCCCGTTATCACAAGGGCATTGCCGGTAACCTCCAGCTTATATACTTCGCGCTTTCCGTCTATATCACTTGTATCAATGCCGATATCCCTGATCAGCTTATCGCCCGTAATACCTACGCAGATGGGAGACTTGAACCTTGGGGATTCCGCGACCTGAGGTTCGTATCCGAAGACTGCTTTGATATCGCCTGCGACCTTGGAAGCGATCTTTCTTACGCCGCTTAATGTGTCAGGCCCGCATACGATGCCGATATTCTTATTTTTGATGCCTTCTGAAGAGATGATAAAGTCCATAAGCAAACCTCTGATAATTAACTTCCATACAAGCATACAACACTTGTCGTAGTTAATCCATTGTAAATACCACGATTTATTTTATTGATCATCACAACACACATCAATCATTTATGCAGCGTGAAGCGGCTCTCCGGCTTTGTTGTATAATAGGCCGTGAGACCACATTATTCATGGAAGAAAGGGAGATACAATATGGGCTTATTTGATTTTATGAAGAAGAACGAGAAGAAGGCAGAGCCTGAAATAAAGGCCGCTGACAAACCGGCAGCTGTGAATCCGGCAAGCCTGGAGAGCTATACCTTTAAAGTCGAGAACGATCAGATCCCGTTCCACGATCCCGGAGTCGATATGGATGTCAAGCTTTTAGTGAGAGCGGAGTTTATCTTTAAAGGAAACAAACCTGATGATCAGGCCGTGAACGATGCGGCAATCCAGAGCTTTAAAGACGCGTTTGCACTGATAGACGGAAAGGTTCCCGCCCGTGAGTTTACCAAGAGCGCAAACATGAATATGCTTAAAAAGGCCATGCGTGAATCCATGACCGCCCAGGGTTTGGATGTCTACTCGGTCATGATCAACTGGATGAGCTTTAACGATGAATACAAGGCAATCGTCAACGATCTGAATAAGATCTGATTGTCTGCAAATACTTCAGAGTCAGTATGTTGCAAAGATAGTGTGCTCCGAAGTCAGTGTGATACAAAGTCAGTGTGATACAAACCGTCACGTTCTGCTTCGAAAACGTGACGGTTTTATGCATTTGCAGTTTTTTGTCACGTTACCACTTCAGATCGTGACGGTGTTTTGCAAATCTGAATGGATTTGCAGTTTTTCGTCACGTTTGCCTTTTGTATCGTGACGTTTTTTCGCACACGGCATTTTGGGAATAGATGTTGAGCAGTCAGAAGAACTTATCAATAATAAAACCGGCCTGAATTCTTCTCGAAAAAGGGGCGCAGAGCAACCGTACTGAAAATCGTACCTATTTCCCCTCAAAAAAGGTACGCCGGCAAGCAAATTTTCGCCGTGCCCATATAATTGTGTAAATTCAAAATAAAGAGCCAAGTGGCTTAACCTTGTATAATTTTAATTGCGACAAAAAATCAAGGAGGTTAAGTACATGGCTCAATTGAATATTACTTTAAATCACGAGGAAATACTAC
>JAEEGL013152238.1_pt1 | contig 50493 bp, 27 predicted proteins | sample 9134231 | NCBI WGS metagenome assembly JAEEGL01 (sample SAMN16246548, study PRJNA631951) | gut metagenome | biome: gut microbiome; feature: rumen; material: fiber-attached | host: Bos | place: Iran: Karaj | collected 2018-10 | reverse complement strand
CCCTTCAAGGTGACCATCGGCGATGCTACTGCCATCAAGAGCGTGAAGGCTGGTGTTGACGCTAATGCTCCTGTTTACAACCTCGCTGGCCAGAAGGTCAACAAGAACTTCAAGGGCGTAGTGATCCAGAATGGTAAGAAGGTTGTGAAATAGTGAGTGAAGTGAATGCTCGCATTCACTTCCGAACGTGAGCAACCTCGAGCGAAGCTCAAGGTTGTGAAATAATCAACTTTCACATTTAGTAATTTATGAAATCAGGGGTGCCGATTACTGGCACCCCTGATTTTTCAATATGTCTCATTTTCGCGCGCGCGTATATATTAGCTAAGACGAAAAAGACGTGTCCCATGTGTCCTACGTGTCCATCATTGCCGGGACACATAGGACACATGGGACACATAATTTTGTAATAAAGCAATAAACGCGCGCGGGTAGATCAACGCCCCCCTACCCCCTCTAATCTTAGAGGGGGAGTAGAGAATAGCAGAAATCTGGCAGAAGGCCACTGAGCAAAATTACTCATTGAGTAAATTCCGTCAGTGGGCCACTAATTGAAATTACTCATTGAGTAAATTCCGTCAGTGGGCCACTAAATAAAATCCGCTTTTGTGTAATTTTGTACAGTTCACTAAAAAAATTTGGTTAATTTTTTGTCTGTTTGGTTTTTTTAGAGTAACTTTGCACTCTGAAACTACGTAGCTACAAAACAAACAACTTTGGAACAAATCAAATTATTAATAAATAGCTATTTATGAGAAGATTCTTTTTCTGTGTCACTCTCGTACTAACGGGACTGATGACCTCCTGCGTGGACAAATACGAGGAGGTGGATGCAGACTCCAAACCTGCATGGCTTGGGGGAAGCATTTATGCGGAATTGAAGAACGCCAATCAGGAACGGTTGAACGGTACGTTCACGAACTACCTGCAGCTCATCGAAGACCTCGGCTATGCCGAGACGCTGAACCGCACGGGTTCCAAGACGGTATTCCCGGCCAACGACTCTGCCTTTGCGCGTTTCTTCGCGAACAACGACTGGGGGGTGAGAAGTTACAAGGACCTCACCGATGCCCAGAAGAAGTTACTACTCTATTCGTCGATGCTCGACAATGCGTTGTTGCTTAACATGCTGCCCAACGCCAGCAACGGCACCAACTCTCCGATGAAGGGTGCCGCCATCAAGCATGCCACCAATGTCAGCGTCATCGACTCTATCCAGCACATGACCCCGGAACAGCTGCCACAGGGCAACCCCTATTGGACGAAGTTTGCTGATGCTGAACACAACGGCATTGACCTGGTGAGCGACAACACGCGTCCCATGATGGTACACCTCACTCGTGAGTACATGCTCAACAACGACATCCAGACGTTGGGCGACGAGAGCGACTTTGCCATCCTGACGGGAACGCCGTTCACCGAGGGCACTGCTTACGTCTTCAACAACCGCGTCATCAAGAGCGACATCACCTGTCAGAACGGCTACATCCACCAGATGGAGGATGTGCTGGTGCCGCCGGGCAACATGGCACAGGTGCTGCGCAAGCACTCCAACACGAAGTACTACAGCCGCATTCTGGACTATTTCGCTGCTCCTTATTATGACGAGACGACTACCCGCAACTATAACGACTGGGCTGTGTCCCGTGGTCTGCCAACAAAGGACTCCATCTACCAGATACGTTATATGAGCACCCGCTCGCAGGGTGGTGCCGACCTGACGAAGGACCCCAACGGCAACATCAAGTCTTCGACCTACGTGCTGAGCTACGACCCGGGGTGGAACCAGTATTATCCCGCCGTGTCGCAGAGCACCAACGTCGATAACACCATCCGCAACATCGGTGCCTTCTTCGTACCCGACGACAATGCCGTCAAGCAGTATTTCCTGCCGGGCGGTGGCGGCTCGCACCTGATTGAAATCTATGGTAGCGGTTCGTATGACGGAACTGTTGTCAACGACGAGGCTCACCTGAAGGAGAACCTCGACTCACTGTACGCCAAGAAACCGGCTTTCTTTGCCTCGTTCACCAAGAACCTGATGAAGCCCTCGTTCACAGCTACCGTACCGTCGAAGTTCCCCAACGTGACCAACGATGCCGGCGAGAACATGGGCCTGACGGTGGACCTGCTGAACACTAAGGCTGACGGCAAGTACGACATCACCATTGCCAACAACGGTGTGGTGTATGTCATCAACGAAATGATTGTTCCCGACGAGTTCCGTGCTGTGCTTTCGCCAGCATCGGAATATCCCGATATGCAGGTCATGAACTGGGCCATCTCCGACGGTCACAACAATGGTGACTACTTAGGACTGGACTTCAAGTACTACCTGCTGGCCATGAGTGCCAACTATGCCTTCTTCATTCCTACTGACGATGCCTTCAGCCTCTACTACATCGACCCCACCTCTTTGGGTCATGTCAACTCCATGCAGGAGCAAGATGCTGAGGTGCTGCACTTCTACTTTGACAAGGCAGCTACCCGTCAGCCCTACGTGAAGTGCGACCGCTACAACTACAATATGGAGACTGGCGAGATTGACGAAGCCACGAAGCGTACCGTCAGCATCAGCGACGTGAAGACGCAGATGGTTGATATCCTGAACTACCACACCTTAGTGCTTAACGCCGGTGACTCCATCGGTACTAATCATTATTATAAGACAAAGCATGGCGGTGAAGTGTTCGTTGACGGTAACTTTGTCAATGGTCGTGTCATGTCGGGTGCACAGATTGAGAACCCCGACATGCTGCCTGCTCCGAAGATTCAGAACATCTACAACGAGAAAAACGGTCGTGCCTACCGTCTGGACCGTGTTATCCAGCCGCCCCACAAGAGCGTCTATGCCGTGCTGAAAGAAAACGAGGACCAGTTCTCTGAATTCCTTGAGGCCTGCACCGGTTTCCAGGCTACTGACCTGCTGACGTGGGCCGGCATCAAGGCTGACATTAATGCAGCTACCGGTTCTTCCGAGCAAGATGCCTACACCATCTTCACCCGTGACTACAAGTTAGGTACCACTTCTATTTCCAATGCCTGTCTGGACTACAACGTGAAGATGTTCAATACCTATAACTATACGCTCTTCGCCCCTGACAATGCCGCCATGCAGCAGGCCTACAACGACGGTCTGCCCCGCTGGGCCGACATCGTGACACTCTTCGAGAAATATCCTGAGGAGGAGCATGACATTACTGCTGAGGAGCAGAACGATATGGACTTGGCAAAGCAGATGATTACGAACATCCGCGACTTCATCCGCTACCACTTTGTGACCAACTCCGTCTATGCCGACAACAGCATTGAACAAGGCCGCTACCAGTCGCTGAGCGCTGATGCTACCGGTGTTGCCAAGGAAATGCGTATTGCCGGAGGCAATGGCAAGCTGACCATCACTGACCTGAAGGGTCAAACGGTAGATGTCAGTGCCAATGACGGCCAGCGCATTGTCAACAAGATGACCCGTGACTACTGGTTCAACCGCGACAAGGCATCTGCAACGGCTATCGAGACATCGTCGTTCTGCGCCGTGCACCAGATTTCCAAACCGCTCTACAACAACAAATCCGGGCGCTTTGACCAATAACCCAATCAACGAACTCTAAAGACAATCATACAATGAATATCAAGAAAGTCATATTTGCCGCACTATTCACCGTCATCGCCCAGGCAGTGGTGGCACAGGGAGTGCGCATATCGGGTACGGTGACCGACAATGACGGCCCCATCATGATGGGTAACGTCACGGAGCGCGACGCCAACAACCGTATCGTTTCGGCTGCACAGACTGACTTCAACGGTAACTTCTCGCTGCAGATCAAGAGTACCAAGAATAAACTCTGGTTCTCGTTCGTCGGCGACAAGACCAAAATCCTGCCCATCGGCAACAAGACCGTCTTCAACGTGAAGCTGGAGCCGGAGGGCACCGCCCTGAAGGAAGTGACCGTCCGCGGACGCCGGCAGAGCTCTGGCGGTCTGTCAATACAGAAGAAAGAGATGACCGTTTCATCGCAGACCATGAACATGGAAGACCTGGAAGGTCTCGCCTTTACCTCTGCCGACGAGGCACTGCAAGGTGAGATTGCCGGTCTTGACATCGTGTCGAACTCTGGTAACCTGGGTGCTGGCTCGCAGATGCGTCTGCGTGGTGTCACCACCCTGTCTGCAAACTCCAACCCGCTGATTGTGGTGGATGATAAGATCTTCGACAACCCTGACGAAGACTTCGACTTTGCTACGGCTGACGAGGAACAGTACTCCTCGCTGCTGTCGGTGAACGTGGAAGACATTCAGAAAATCGAGGTCCTCAAGGATGCTGCTGCTACGGCAGTATGGGGTTCGCAGGGTGCCAACGGTGTCATCCTGATTACTACCAAGCGCGGCTCGCGTGGTAAACCCCGTGTGAACTTCTCATATAAGTTTACGGGTACATGGATGCCTAAGGGCTACTCGCTGTTGAACGGTGACGACTATACCATGCTGATGAAGGAGGAGTTCTACAACCCCACCCAGCAGTCAGACCGTACCACCAACATTGCCGAGTTGAACTATGACCCCAGCTATGCCGACTGGCAGAACTGGAACAACAATACCGACTGGGTGGATGCCATCAAGCAGTTTGGTGCCATGCACGACTTCAACGTCAACCTGACGGGTGGCGGACAGAAGGCACAGTTCCGTATCTCCGCCGGTTACAAGCACCAGACAGGTACTGTCATCAAGCAGAAGTTCCAGCAGTTCACGACCCGTATGGCCTTGGACTACAACGTGTCGGACCGCATCCGCTTCATGACCAACTTCGCCCTGACCTATACGGACAATCTCAAGAACTACGAGGGTAAGATTAACGGCGTCACCCATGAGTCGTTGCTGGCCATCGCCCAGAAGCAGGCTCCTAATATGGCCATCAACCGGCAGGACGGTAACGGTAACGAGACTGGCGAGTACTTCCTGATGTACCCCACAGCTCCTAACCGTAACACTACGCCTTACGACGGAATGTACTCCAGCTACGACCTCTCCAGTCTCTATAACATGGGGAACCCTGTGGCTATTGCCAACTTAGCATGGATTAAGGACCAGACCTACCGTCTGACCCCTGACTTCACCATCAAGTACGAAATCTTAGGCATCGATGCAGAGAAGAGCCGTCTGACATTCAACGGACGTGTTGATTTCGACATCTTCGCTGAATCAAAGCCGACCTATTATCCCGCAGCCCTGGCTAATGCCATGTGGACAGACGCTGAATACAACTTGACGACGAACTATGAGTTCAACCGCATGAAGATTGGCGGACGCGCCGAACTGGTGTTCACGCCCTATCTGCAAAAGATTGTCAAGGACCTGACAGCCACCATGCTGCTGCGCTACGAGATGAACACGCAGAAGACCAACTACCAGACGGTCATCATGAACCACTTGCCCAATGGCATCACCTCATCGACGGTTAACGCCTATCCTGGCACACCGTCCAGCGGCAACGGACGTTCCAATTCACAGAACTTGCTGTATAATGCACACTTCTCTTATCTCGACGGCCGCTACAGCTTAGGTTTCTCGCTGCGTGCCGATGGTAACTCGAAGTTCGGCCCCAAGCACAAATGGGCCTATTTCCCCGGTGTCTCGGTGCGTTACAACATCAGTGAAGAGCCGTTCATGAAGTGGAGCAACAAGGTGGTTTCCATGCTCGGCCTGCGTGCCTCATGGGGTATCGTGGGTAAGGCTCCCGACAGTGACTATCTGTTCTATAATACTTATAATGTATCGGCAGGCAGCTATGGTAAGGGAAATACCAACCTGGCCAACTATGGCACACTGGATGGTCTGAAACTCGACGACCTGCGCTGGGAGAAAACAACCAGCTATAACCTCGGTTTCAACCTCGGTCTGTTCAACAACCGTGTGGAGATTGACTTCGATTACTACCACAAGGACACACGCGACCTGCTGATGAAGACGGTCAACATTCCGTCGTTCACAGGTTACTCGTCGCTGGCTTATTCCAATGTGGGACGCATGACCAATGACGGTTGGGAAATGAACATCAGCGCTAAGAAACTGGTGAAGTGGGGCAAGTTCTCACTCGACCTCGGTGCCAACATCGCCCAAAACAGCAACCTGCTGAAGGAAATGGACGAGAGCGTGCTGCAGTCTATCAACGGAACGACATGGAATGCTGCCGCACGCGGCACCTATCCCGTCCGCGTGCAGTTGAACAACTCGCTCGGCTCCATCTATGGTTTCCGCTACAAGGGTGTCTATCAATATACCTACGACTACTTGGAGAACTACCAGAAGGAGAACAACCTGACCACTGCCCAGTATGAGTCGTGGATTAACGAGTTCTTAGCCAGTGGCAAGACGGCTCCCGTAGCTGTTGGTAACGATGGTAAGGTCATCATGACCAACACTGGTGAGCCCCAGCGCATGAAGTATGCTTACGGCACTAGCTCGGAGTATAACTTCCAGGGAGGTGATGCCATGTATGAAGACATCAACCACGACGGTCAGATCAATGCGCTCGACATCGTCTATTTGGGCAACTCCCTGCCGAAGGTAAATGGTGGTTTCAACATCGGTCTGAACTACGGACGTTGGTCCATCAAGGCCCGTTTCAACTATCGTTTCGGCAACAAAGTGGTCAACCTGGCTCGCATGAACTTGGAGAACATGTACGGAACGGGTAACCAGAGTGCTACGGTGAACTACCGCTGGCGCAAGGACGGCGACGTTACGCCGATGCCCCGTGCCATGTATGCTGCCGGCTACAACTGGCAGAACTCTGACCGCTATGTGGAAGATGGAGGTTTCGTTCGTTTCCAAAACCTGCAGATTTCTTACAACTTCGACAAGAAGCTCATCAAGAAGTGGGGTCTGAACCAGTTGCAGGCTTATGCCTCACTGAACAACCTCTATGTGTGGACTCGGTACAGTGGCGTGGACCCCGAAGTCAGTGCCAGTGGATACAACCCTGCCCTTGACAATTCGAGGACTCCGCGTTCCAAGCAGTTCACGTTTACGTTGAACATAGGATTCTGATAAAAATTTAAAAATTAGAAAATGTAATAATGTAATAAAGTAAACGATTATGAAACGAAATATAATTTTTAAATTTTTGAATCTTTACATTGCTGCAACAGCCATGCTGCTGACAGCTTGTATCGACACTATCATCCTGCCCGATGACAAGACAGTTGACGAGGACTTCTGGCAGACCAAGGAAGATGTCTCGTCCATGGTGAACGGAGCCTACGCCGCCATGGCATCAGACGCTGTGCTGACCCGCCTGATTGTATGGGGTGATTTCCGCACCGACGAGGTGAACGTTGCATCGTCTATTGAGACCAGCAACGGTACCATACAGGCTCTCAACGAGATTGCTGCCGTGAACATGCAGACCACCAATACATACGGTGACTGGGCAGCGTTCTATACAGTTATTAACCGCTGTAACATCGTGCTCGACCGAGCTGCAGAGGTACTGCAGATAGACCCCAACTATACAGAGGGTGACTATCAGGTGGATCGCTCGCAGATGCTGGCATTACGCGCCTTGTGTTATTTCTACCTGGTGCGCAACTATCGCGACGTGCCCTATATCACCAAGTCGTATATGAACAGCAGCCAGAATATGGAGGTTGGTCAGAGTGCGCCCATGGAGGTGCTTAGCCAGTGTATTGCTGACTTGGAAGAGGCAGCAAACAATGCTTTGGCTGCCCGCAGCTATACCACTTCCGACTGGCGTCGTGTAGGCTGGATGACGGATGATGCCATCAACGCCTTGCTGGCCGACATCTATCTGTGGCGGGCTTCTGTTACCCACAGCCAGGCCGACTATCAGCAGTGTGTAGCCTATTGCGACAAGGTTATCGCCTCGAAGAAGAGCCAGCACGTCCGTGGCCGCAACGAGGTCGTTGAGAAGGAATATCCGTTGGCTGATGCCAACCAGATGTACAATGAATTGTTCGTAGAACAGAATGCCGAGGAGAGCATTTTTGAGCTGCAGTCACGCAGCAACCTGCCGGTAGTGAATTACTACTACAAGTACAGGGGTGCCTCCGGCAATTCCGGCGTAGGGTTCCTCCGTGCTACCCCCATCTTCGGTTCTACCGTTGCCATGTATAATGCCACGGATGCTATGAGCAACAGTTCGCTGTTCACTGCTAACGACCTTCGCTATTATGCCGCCTGCTATTTGCCCAGTGCCGGTGAGGAAGCGTATGACATCCGTAAGATAATCTCTGAGACACCTATCACCAACAAGACTGCTGTGAAGAGCCGTGAGGCCTACAACTATGGCGGACTGGATCGCAATTATAACATCTATCGTCTGACCGACGTCATGCTGATGAAGGCAGAAGCGCTGGTGCAGCAGGTAGATACCACGTTAGAGGCCGAGGCCCAGCAGGCTCAGCTGCAGGTGCCCTTTACACTGGTGCAGGCCGTCAATACTCGTGCACTCTATCAGGAAAACCAATCGGATTCCATGAAGTGGGCCACCTTTAAGAATCTCAGCCGCGAGAAGATTGAAGAACTGGTCATGCAGGAACGTATGCGTGAGTTCTGTTTCGAGGGTCGCCGTTGGTATGACCTGATGCGCTATAACTACCGCCACATCACCGGTGTTAACTACAACAAGACGATGATGGAACAGATGGAGGCCGGTGGTGCACTGCCTGCCAACAGCACGGATATGTTAGACTTGATGACCCGCTGCCGTGGTACGGAGGCATCTGGCGTGAAGGCCAAGATGGCCAACGAAGCTTACCTCTATATGCCGGTGCCCAACCGCGACATCATTGTATGCCCCCTGCTCAAGCAGAATCCGGCCTATAAGAATACGAATGAATTTGAAAAGACATATTAAAGAAAAGGAGGAACGAGCATGAAAAAATATCTTAGATTGATGATAGGTCTGACGGGACTGATAGGCTTGATGGGTTGTAACCCAGAGCCTGACGAGTCGGACCTGTTCACGGCCACCGGTGAGACGGCTGCCGACTACATCAAGCGCAAGGCAGAACTGTCGTCGTTTGACTATATATTGAATAAGGTTGGCTTGGACCGTAACTTGTCGGCATACGGAGAATACACCTGTTTCATCCCCACCAACGACGCTGTGGAAGCCTATATCCATAAGTTGTACAACGATGCTGAGGCTGCCATTCCGCACAACGGCATGACGGCGGAGTCGCTGGAGGGACTGACCGACAGTCTGTGTAACGACATCGCCAAGTATCATTTGGCTAGTGGCGTGACTACGACGATTGACCTGGGCGGCGGCAGTGGTTCCATCAGCACCATGCTGCGCATACCTGTCACCAGTGACGGTACTACGGGTAAGATTGTGCTGAACAAGGTGGCTACCATCATTGAGCCTGACTCGGTGGTGACCAACGGTGTGGTGCATGTCATCGACTCCGTCATTCCGCGTAACACACGACTGCTGCCTGAGGAACTGGACCGCCTTTCAGAGTTCAGCATCTTCAACGAGGCACTAAAGCGGACCGGACTCGCCGATTCAGTGCGTAAGACGAAGAAGAATGCTACCTACACCATCACTGACAGCAAGGATACCAACGGCTCTGAGTTATATCACCCGGAGGAGTGTAAGATTATGTACACCATCTTTGCCGAGCCTGATGAAGTAATGAAAGCCAACGGCATCTACAGCTTTGACGACCTGGTAAACTATGCCAACAACGTGTATGGTGACGCTGCCGAATGGTATGACTACTTGACAGAGACGGGCAACAGCGTAAGCAAAGGCGACGACTATACCAACCGTTTCAATGCGCTGAACATGTTCGTGGCCTATCACATACTCTATGCAGGTATGCCGGAGGACGAACTGGTCTATGAGCGCAGCTCCAAGTGGCAAAAGGCACAGACATGGAACTATGTCAACGACGCACAGCCTTTCGACTACTACGAGACCATGCTGCCCAATACGATTATGAAGATTTGGCAGCCGCAGCCTATGCTCTCACGCAAGTCACTGTTCATCAACCGCTATTTGGCATTCAACACCTTGACAGACGAACTTGGTACGATGGGCTCTGAGGCCCTGCACCAGGTCATCAGAGAGGGTGTGAAGATCAACCGCTCCAGCGACAAGGCTGCTTACGTGCAGAACTGGAACATACAGACCTTTAACGGCTACATCCATAGCATCCAGGGCATGCTGGTCTATGATGCGCAGGTACCCAAAGGCGTGCTCCACGAGCGTCTGCGCTTTGACACAACGACGTACCTCGTTGAGTTCATCAACAACGGTATCCGCATGTCAACCAATGCTGAGATGGTAGCCCTGAACGGCGGTGGCAGCGGTGCCCGTGTAGCCTTCCCCCTGAACTACTTCGACAACGTGGTGAGCTACACCTCTGAAAACCGCTTCCGCTATAATGTGAAGGGTGCCTATAATGCCTGGCAGAGTGATACCTTCCAGGGCTGGGGTGACTACGACCTAGCCATCAAGCTGCCGCCGGTACCCACGGGCGACTATGAGTTCCGCATCTTCTACACGCCGATGTCTCACGGCGGCATGATGCAGTTCTACATGGGTAACAACAGCAGCCTGCAGTCGATGATGGCACTGGACATCCCCTTGGATGTGCGTATTCCCATCGACGACCCGCGTATCGGTTCTACCCACTTCTATGAGGAAGACGACCTTGGCGTAGCTACCGACGCTGCCCTGCGCAACCGTGGTTACATGCGTGGATTGTTCAGCTATGTCGATCACCCCGAATATGGTGACGGCAACTCCACTGACCACAACATGCGCTCAGATGCCCGTAATGCCTCACTACGTAAGATTATGGGCCGCATGAAACTGCGCCAGAGCGACGAGCACTGGTTCCGCATCAAGAACGTCATCAATGATGAGACTGACCTGAAGTGGCAGTTCGACTACATTGAGTTCGTACCATTAGACGTAGTGGATAATGACACCTACTCTGAGGACTGGTTCTAAGCAATTGATAATTGATAATTGACAATTGATAATTATATGAAAACAAACAAATATATAGGAATCATGATGCTGGCAGCCGGGATGCTGACTGCCGCATCGTGCTCCGATTTCGACAAATACAACGAGGTGCCGACGGATGCGCTGCCTGCCGGAAACCAGACGCTCTGGCAGAACATCACGCAGAATGCTGAGCTGTCAGACTTCGCCTCGCTGGTGAAACAGTCCGGCTTTGATGCCGAACTGGACAATACCAAGTCGTTTACCGTCTGGGCACCCAAGAACGGCAGTTTCTCGATGGCAGATTATCAGGGACTGTCGAAGGAAGACCTGCTGCAGCAGTTTGTCAAGAACCATGTGGCAGAATACGGACATGCTGCATCGGGGGCTGTCAGTGAGCGCGTTCACACGCTGAACGAGAAGTCTTACGAATTTGAGGGCAACGGTGGACAATATACCTTCGACGGACTGACCATCAGCAAGGTCAACCAGCCGGGCAACAACGGACTGATGCACATTCTGGACGGTGCTGCACCTTTCCGCTACAACCTCTATGAGTATTTGAAGGTGGCACCCAGCATTGACTCGCTGCGCAACCACTTCATGCGGTATGAGCTGACCTACCTGGACGAGGGCAACAGTGTGAAGGGTCCCATGGTGAACGGTATGCAGACCTACATCGACTCAGTGATGGTGACTACAAACTCGCTGGTGAGCTCGTTAGGCGGCCGCATTGCCAACGAGGACAGTTCCTATACTTTCATCATGCCTACCGACTCGGCATTCACGATGATGTACAACAAGGTGAAGCCTTATTACAACTACATCGCTACCACCAAGATGCACGACGTGGAGAACTTCACCAAGGCCGGTGACAGCCAGACCAAGAGCGTGTCGGTCAATGCTTCGTACATGACGGACTCACTGGTGCGCCGTACCATTGTGCGTAACCTGATCTATAGTAACAACGATGCCTACAACAAATGGGTGGTCGGTGAAGGTGAATACACCGACACCATACGCTCTACCGTGCGCAACAAGTTCTCCAACCCGAAGGACATCATCGAGGACTATCTGGTGGAGGCACCACTTCCTATGAGTAATGGTATCGCACGCATTGTTGACAGCTTAGCATTCTATCCCTGGGAGACCTACTGCCCGGAAATGGAGACTTCGCTGGTACGCAACCTGGTGGCACTCTTCCCCAATTCCGCAAAGGGAAGCAATGTGACAGTAAAGAGCCTTGACGGCGGACCACTGACATGGCTCTGGGGGCCCGAGACTACAGATACCGAATACCGTTTCAAGCGGATCACCCCGGGTGGTGACCGTGCTAAGCCCGACTTCTACGTCTCTTTACCGAATGTGAAGTCTGCCACCTATAATTTCTACGTGGTGTTCATGCCGACTGCTCAGATTGCCGGCTATGACAACCGTCCCAACTGGCTGAACTTCCAGCTGAACTACTGTGATGCCAAGGGTGCCTTGCAGACTTATAACTTCAGCAAGGAAATGGCCGACAGTCTGCAGAGTGGCGGAACACTTCCCAAGATGCCTACCACTGTCAATGCCAACACGGCATTCATCAATGATCCTACCAAGACGGACTCTGTGTTCATCGGTCAGTTCACCTTCCCAGTGTGCTATGATGGTTTGGGCGATGAATACTATCCGAGCCTCCGTGTGACCTCACCGATTAGTGTGTTCAACACGCAGCAGTTGCAGACCTACACCCGTGATGTCTGTATCGCATTCATTCTCATGAAACCCGTGGAACTGGAAGAATTTGAAAAACAACAATGAATATGAAGAGCACCATATTGAATATCATGCAGAACGCGAGTCACAGACTCGTCGTCTGCGCACTGGTCTTCGGATGCTGTGTGGCTCCTGCTTTTGCCCAAAGCGAGGATGAGGAAGAAGAGGAGGAGGTAACCACCATCAAGCAGCCTACCCGTAAGGCAGTATCCGATAAATATCCGACCATTATGGTCAAGGGTGTGGTAACAGATCTGGCCACCAAGAAACCATTGCCGGGCGTACAGCTGCAGGCATTGGGATATGTCCGCTACACGGCAATGACCGACGAGAACGGAAAGTTTGAAATCAAAGTGCCGGCATTTGCCACTGCACTCTACGTACACTCTCCGCAGTATAGTGCACAGCAGGTTCCCATCATCGCCGGTGATGCCAGCCAGAATGTGGAAATCAAGATGCTGAGCGACAAATTCCAGACAATGTACGGCAAAGGCACGGATTATACTGCCAAGGCCGAGGCCGAGATAAACCGTTTCGGACTGACCATTGACAACGAGATTGCCAACAAGTTGGGTGGCGACATGCACAGCGTGATGCGCTCGGCAATTACTGACGGCGGTGCCTCGATGTTCATCCGCGGTCTGAACAGCATCACGGCTGATGCCCAGCCGCTCATCGTCGTCGATGGCATTGAGCTGGACATGCAGCGTGACCGTTATTCACTGCACGACGGACAGTTTAACAATCTGCTGGCCAACATTGCTCCCGATGACGTGGAGAAGGTGACCGTGCTGAAGAACGCCACCGCCCTCTACGGAGCTCGCGGTGCCAACGGCGTGGTGCTGATTGACACCAAGCGCGGACGCTCGATGGCTACCCGCATTGATGCCAACATCTCTGCCGGTGTGACGCTGGTTCCGAAACTGCCCACCATGATGAACGCCGCCCAGTACCGCACCTACGCTACGGAGATGATTGGTACTATTGACGGCATGGCCGAGCAGTCCATTGACTTCCGTTTCCTGAACGATGATCCTAATGGCTACTACTATCACACCTATCACAACGATACCAACTGGTCAGACTATGTCTATAAGAAAGCCATGACCCAGAACTACAGCATCAATGTGCAGGGTGGTGACGACATCGGTATGTACAACCTGTCAGTAGGCTATGTGGATGCCAAGTATGCTGCCAAGGGCAATCGGTTCAGCCGCATGAACGTGCGCTTCAACACGGACATCAACATCCTTTGGAACCTGAAGACGAAGTTCGACATCTCTATCTCACGTACCGAGAACGAGGTACTGGATAACAGTATGCCGGAAGACTTCTCGGCAGGTACGGTAGTGTCACCTACTACACTGGCACTCATCAAGTCGCCGTTAGTATCGCCCTATCAGTACAACAAACTGCTGAACGGCGGACAGGGTGGATTCTCGTCACTCTACTCAGGAGCTGACGACCTGTTCTATCAGATTAAGAACACTCATGCCTACGACTTGGCTAACCCGGTGTCTATCCTCAGCGGTGCTGCCGGTGACAACAAGAACAAGGCTGAGAACACTTACTTCAACGTGCATCTGGCACCTGTCTATCAGATTAATAACCATTGGTCACTTTCGGGACTGGTCAGCTATACGCTGAACCGTAACTCCCAGCGCTACTTCCGTCCGTACAGCGATGTGCCTTCGTTCAACATTCCCGGCGTGGGTCGTGTCTATGCCAAGACGCAGTCGATGTTTGCCAAGGAGAATAACATCGTCGGCAAGCTGCAGGTTGACTGGAACCACCAGTTTGGCAAGCATACCATTGCTGCCTATGCAGGAGCCCGCTACAACGGCTTTACCTTCGACGGCAACGACGTGGGTGTGCAGGCTACCGGTGAGACCAGTGACAAGAACCCGTCGCTCGGCTGGAGTGGTTACCGCACTATCAACGGTGCCAACGATGAGTGGAGGCAGATGCAGTGGTACGGCAATGTCGATTACAACTACATGAACCGTTACTTCGTGACGCTCTCACTGCTGGGCGAGGCCAACAGCCGTTTCGGTAAGAATGCCGACGGACTGAAACTGTTCGGTGTGAAGTGGGCCCTGTTCCCTAGCATACAGGTAGGTTGGGTCATGACCAATGAAAGCTGGTTCCCCAAGACTTCTCTTGTCAACTACCTGCGTCTGAATGCCGGTTACGACATCAGCGGCAACGACGGCATCTCAAACTATGCCGCCCGTACCAGCTACACCACAGTGCGCTACAACGCCAGTGCCATCGGTACGCAGCTGACCAATATCGGTAATGATAAGATTCAGTGGGAGCAAACCAAGAAGCTGAACCTCGGTCTGCAGACCTACCTGCTGGACAACCGCGTAGGCCTGCGCTTCGACTACTTCCTGCACAAGACCGACAACCTGCTGACGCTGAAAGCCTTCTCGAACCCCATTGGCGGTATCAACCGCTACTGGAGCAACGGCGGTTCGTTGGAGAACAGCGGCTTTGAGGTGGGCCTGACGGTGAAGCCCGTGGTCACCAAGGACTTTAACGTGGAATTAGGAGCTACCGTAGGTCACTATAAGAATAAGGTGAAGTCGCTGCCCGACGGTGACTTTACGTCATCCGTCTATGGCGACAACAATATCCTGACCAGCGTAGGCAACGCCGTCGGCGTGTTCTATGGCTATCAGACGGCAGGCATCTTCTCCACCGATGCAGAGGCAGCCACGGCATATACCAAGGCTGACGGCAGCACCGACTATCTCTACATGGAGGACAATGCCGGACAGCGCCACAGCTTCGTGGCTGGTGACGTCCGCTTTGTTGACCGTAACAATGACGGCATTATCAACGAAAAGGACAAGACCGTCATCGGCAATCCCAACCCCGACATCTACGGAAACATCTTTGCCAACGTCAGTTGGAAAGACCTGACGCTCTCCCTCGGTTTCAACTATTCGGTGGGCAACGACGTCTATAACTACCAGCGTTCCATACTGAATGCCGGCAGCAACTTCTACAACCAGCAGGTGGCAGAAGTAGGCCGTTGGCGCTATGAGGGCCAGCAGGCAGAACTGCCGCGAGCCAACTTCGGCGACCCCATGGGCAACAACCGTTTCAGCGACCGCTGGATAGAGAACGGCTCCTACCTGCGTCTGAAGACTCTCAACCTCAGCTACCGCGTGCCGGTGCCCGGTTCGTGGACCTGGCTGCAGGGGCTGACCATCTGGGCCGAGGCTCAGAACCTGCTTACCTTCACCAAGTACAAGGGCAGCGACCCTGAGTTCTCTGTTGGCACTGGCGTACTCTATCAGGGCATCGACTGCGGCAACATCCCGCAGAGCCGTGCCTTCTATGCCGGAGTAAAGATTAACCTGTAATGCTTAATGCATAATGTAAGAAAATAAAAACGATTATGAAAAAGATAGCAATTATTATCAGTGCAATCTGTGTCATCTGTGGTTTGTGGTCCTGCTCCGACATGTTGGAGACGGAGAGTACGCGCCAGAACATCGACCCCGACATCTCGCAGAAGACCGACTCGGCATTCTATGCCTTTGGCATCCTGCAGACCATGCAGCAGCTGGCCGACCAGTATGTCATGCTGGGCGAGGTGCGTGGCGACCTGGTGCAGACCACACCGTACACCGACAACAACCTGCGCCAGCTGTACGACTTCTCGGCAGGCACTGAGAACAAGTACGACTCAGCGTACGTCTATTACCGTGTCATCAACAACTGCAACTACTACATTGCACATTGCGACACGGCACTCTACAACGGCTCCACCAATCTGGTCATGGACAAGTATATAGCCACCTGTGCCATCCGTGCATGGGCCTACCTGCAGTTAGGACGCAACTATGAGCGCGTACCCTTCTTTACCGAGCCGCTGACCCAGATTTCGCAGATTGACCGCGACTATCCGGAGCTGACGCTCGCCGAGATTGTTGCGCAGTTAGCACCTGAGCTGGATGCCCTCATCAAGAAGTACCCCACCTATAACAAGCTTCCGACGTTAGGCTTTACCAACAGCATGCCCACCATTGGCAGTCCCAACTGGGAGAGTACTGCCAAGTCCTTCATGCCCAGCCGTTGCTTTGTCCCTGCCGACATCGTGTTGGGTGATATGTACTTAGAGACTGGCAGCTATGCCGAAGCCGCCACCCACTACATCAGCTACTTCACCCGTACCGCCGAGCAGACCAGCAGCCCCTACCTGGCACCATTGGCCTCCAAGAATCTCAGCACGGGGCGCATCGGCATGCAGGACGACGACGACATTCCCGACCGCAGCCTGATCAGCACCACAGTCAATGCAACGGCGTGGAGCACCCTCTTCAGCCGCAACAACATCAACGACATCATCACCTACATCCCGATGGCCACCACGGCACAGAACGGTCAGACCACCGAGGTTCCCAAAATCTTCGGTTTCGACTACTATGCCACTCCGGAAGAGCGGTCACGCAGCGGTGCGCCCTACATCGACGAGATCCAGCTGTTGCCGTCAGCCTATATGAACGAGCTGTCCGACTCTACGGAGTACTACTACTATGCCGCCCACACCAACCAGACCGACATGTTCGACAGCGTCAGCATCGCCAAGTGCGGCGACATGCGGCTGCGCAGCATCATCCATCAGGAGGCCAGTGGCGACTCCACCCTCCAGTGGATTGACAAGTACAAGTATGCCAACATCGTCCTCTATCGCGTCAGCACCATCTGGCTGCGACTGGCCGAGGCGTTCAACCGCATGGGAATGCCCGATGTAGCCTTTGCTATTCTCAAGGACGGCATCAGCGACAACCTGCTGGCCACCTACGCCGACGGCACCTACTATATGGACTACCTGACGGACGACTCCCGCCACGCTTTGCAGACCACCTATCCGCTGCTCTCAGAGGCCAACCTGCCGCTGTTCACTGCCGACGATGCCTTCGGCATCCATACCCATGGTGCCGGCAAGGCTGCCAGCGACTACCCGGGAGCCAACGGAACGGGCGGCAAGGTCTATCATACCGGCAAGTCACCCTACCAGTTCAGCCGCATAGCCGGTCTGAAGATGGACGAGATTGCTGATGCCTATCGGGTAGCCGTCGGTACCACCAAGCAGGACACCATCAATGCCGTCGAGGACCTGATTTGCGACGAGTACGCCTTGGAGACTGCCTTCGAGGGCAACCGCTACTTCGACCTGCTGCGCTTGGCTCGTCATAAGAACACTGCTGGTCTCTATGGTGGTAATTTCGGCGACCTGTGGCTGCAGCAGCGTTTGGGCAGTCGCGGCTGGACGCCCGCGAAGAAGTATCTTCCGTTCAAATAAAAGGAAAATAGTTCGCAATCCGATTTTTTAACCCTCTTATTTGCGGCAACGTCACGATTTCTTCGTAACTTTGCCGCAAATTTTTAATACTATTATTACTAAGACAAATGAAGAAAATGAAATTACTTTCTGCTGCCGCGGCACTGCTGCTGACAAGTCAGGCAGCTGTTGCACAGACTGCCAACATGCAGGAGCGGGGGCTTTGGGGCTCCATCGCCACTCCCCCCTCGTCTGGTGCTATCAACAATGGTGATTACACTGCCGCCAACGGCAAGGTACTACTGACATGGCGCATGCTACCCGGTGACGACGAGAACACCAGCTTTAACCTGTGGCGCAAGATGGGTGAGAACGGTAGCTGGTCGTGCGTGAACGATGCCTTCAAGACAGGAAAGAAGGGTATCAAGGCTACCAACTATCAGCACAATGCCTTATCAACGATTACGGGCGACATCTACTACCGGCTGACTTACGGTGACCAGAAGACCGCCGACAACTATATCGGTGAATACAAAATGACGCAGGAACAGGCCAAGGCCAAGATACCATACATCAGCATTCCATTGAAGGCTACCAATGACTGTTCTGACTACCCCGACAAATTCAAGTATCAGGCCAACGACTGTTCCGTTGGCGACCTGGACGGTGACGGACAAATGGAGATTGTGGTGAAGCGCCTACTGACCGTCTATGACGCCAATGGCAACATTACTGCCACCAGTGAGGGGGCTGCAGATACCGACCCGCTGGCCAGGCACATCGCCATATTTGATGCCTATAAACTGGACGGCACATTCCTCTGGCGCGTAAAGTCCGGACCTAATATCATAGCCGGCAACAGCATCAACTTTGCCGTGGCTGACCTTGACGGTGACGGCTGTGCCGAGGTGGTGACAAAGACTGGTGAGGGTACCGTCTTTGGCGATGGCTACGAGATTCCCGACACCGATGGTGACGGCAAGGTAGATTACCGTGACGTATGGCCGGCCGGCCACTATACAGGCGATGGCCCTAAGGGCTTTGGCGGTCCAGAATTCTTCTCCGTCATCGATGGCAAGACTGGCCGTGAATTGGCCCGTGCTAACTTCATCTGCCGTGGCAAGGAGGGCGAGACACCTGCCGAACTGGCTAAGAACTGGTATGAGAACGACTGGAAGTGGGACCCGCGTGACAAGAAGTATCAGTGGAAACTGGCCAACTCGCTGCGTCTCGGCGTTGCCCGCTTCCTGCCAGGAAAAGGTATGCAGGTGTTCCTCGGACGTGGAGTCTATGGACGTACGGTCGTTGAAGGATGGCAGTACAATGGTGACGGACAGGAGATGACCCGTCTGTGGAAAATTGATACCGACGATAAGGGCGGTGCTGACAAGAACAAGGATGGCAAGACGTATTCGGCATACGCTGGGCAGGGAAACCACGCCTTTAACGTAGCCGACCTAGATGGTGACGGACTGGACGAGGTGATGTATGGCTCCTGTGCATGGGACAACGATGGAACGGGACTGTGGACAACAGGACTGGGACATGGTGATGCCAGCCACGTCGGTGTCTTCCAGAAAGGATATGAAGGGCTGCAGGTGTATCACTGCCTGGAGAACGGCAAGACGGAGGTGGCACTGCACGACGCCAAGACAGGCTCAACAATCTGGAGTATTGTGGCCGCTGCAGACAATGACCAGGGACGCTGTATGGTGGCCGATGTTGATCCTGCTTCTCCCGGCTGCGAATTCTGGAAGTATGGTAACGAGCTCTTCACCCAGAATGGCAAGGAATATACCGTTGACGGCACCCGTCAGAAGGAGACATCAGCCAATGCCGGCATCTGGTTTGACGGCACGCTGGTGCGACAGATGATAGACGGCGGCACCATCAACAGCCACAAGTATGGCCGCACGTTCACCATGTACCGCTACGACATCTCGTTCAACAACAGTACCAAGTCGAATCCCGGCTGGTATGGTGACATGCTGGGCGACTGGCGTGAGGAGGTCATCGTACCCAGTAGCGACAAGCTGACTGACCTCAAGGTTTTCTCTACGTGGTATCCCACAGAGCTGCGAATTCCCTGGCTGATGACCGATCACACCTATTATATGCAGTGCATCCATGAGCAGGTTGGCTACAACCAGCCCACCAACGTCGGTTACTACTTAGGAGCCGACCAGACCGAGGCTGAGATATGGGCAGCCGCCGCCGTTGCAGACAAAACGTTGTCCATCGTAGGTGATGTCAATGCCGACCAGCTTGTTGACGTGGCAGACGTGGTAGCCATTGTCAACAGCATCTTAGGTGAGCCTGACGAAGGTTTCGTAGAGTCTGCTGCCGACGTCAACGGTGACGGAACCATCGATGTTGACGATGTCGTCGCATTGGTGAATTTTATTCTGGGGGAATGACGATTGAGATAAAATTGATTCCCCTGCTATGGGCCTTCCCATAGCAGGGGAATCTTTTTGCGTTGTAAAAACTACGATAAATCTGTAAAATCACTCTTCTTTAGCATCAAGAATGATGTTGACGAGTGCTACAATATCATCGATATCAATCTTGCCGTCGCCATTCACGTCTGCTGCCATTTCCACGAAATCCTCGGCAGGCTCTCCTAAAATATAGTTCACGATACCTACCACGTCGGCTACGTCAATGAGTTTGTCGGCATTGACATCGCCCATGATAATAGTGGGTTCAGGAGCTATAGCATGAATGACGAGAGTATCGACAACCTTCTCTTTACCGTCTTTGCCCATCAGTTGTAGGACAATCTGGTAGTCGCCCTCCATTTCGGGAACACCAGCGATGGTAGCTGTCAAGGCGATGTTGTCAATGACTTTTGTGAAACCGGTAGGAACGTTGTAGAATTTTGACGTACCGTCGGGGAGGATGCTCTTGGTAATGGCAATACTCTTGGCGTTGGCACCCTGAATTACCACCTTGACGGAGTCACCTACGGTAGCCATGATATCCATCTGTGCATCCACGAAGTGGGGAGCCATCTCCTCAGCCAGGTTATAGCCAAGGTGTGGCGGCTGGTTGTAAGCCGAGTTCTGCCAACAGATAGCCATGCGGTAGGTGTGGTCGTGCATCAGCGTCGGTACGGCGTATGTCGTCTCGATGTTCGTTGAATAGATGCCGAGGTAGGTCTCATCGTCACCGACGCTGTACAGGATAAGTTCCTCGCGCCAGTCGCCTAAGATGTCGCCACTCAGGTTCGGCGTATTCTTGCTGCCATTGCAGGTGCTGCCCGGTCCGAGGTTATAGAAAGTGGTCAGACGGTTGAACTTACTATTAGTGTCATCGTATTTGTCGAGCGTATTTCCGTCGAGGAGAGCATCTTGCAGAGAGCCGTCCCAATAGAGGCGGAAGTTCACTGAACCGTTGGCTGTCGAGGCCACTTCGCCTGTGGCAGCACTGCGCTGCTGGCGCTCACTGGCAGAACTGAACCACCAGTCCTTAGTGGTAGCACTGAGCTGCGCTGCCATACCACGTCCGTTGTCAACGCCTTCCGGACCACCCTTGTAAAGAATCTTGCCCGTGGCAGCATCGTGCAGGTCCCAGGCGTATGTGCCTTTCTCTTCATGTACCTGAAACACCTGCATGCCGTCTTGACCGGGAATCATCTTGCCCATGTGTATGGCGTCGCCGTGGCCGAAGCCTGTAGCGTAGAGCAGACGCCCATCGTTGTCTAAGGCAGCAGAGCCCCAGATAATCTCATCGCAGCCGTCACCGTCCACATCGCCAATAGTGAGGTTGTGGTTGCCGTTGCCGTACATGGTGGCACTGCCACCACCGCTGGTAGATTTCAGTCCTGAGAACGACTTGGTAGAGGTATTGCCGTTGGCATCGTATGTCACCACACTGTACTTGGTAGTCTCATCTGAACGGTGCAGCCACTTGGTTCTCAGTTGCTGCCCGTCAAAATCAACAGCCCATACGTAGGCATAAGTATAGTAGCCACGGCAGAAGATACCGCTGGGACGCTGGTTGGGGCCGTCCAGATAGGCCGTCGCCGCCAGATAGCGTTCGCCACGATTGCCGTAGCTGCCCTTATCGTTCTTATTGCTGCCTCCCCAGTTGAAGTCGCCCGCAGCCTCGCTCAGTTCCGCCTTTGCATTGCGGTTGGGGTAGTAGGCTACAGTGTGGATGGCTTCGCCAGTCAGTCCGCGGAACACCGTCAGGTATTCGTGACCGCCATTGATGCGGCCGGCTCCTTCACTCACCCAGTCCTTGGTGTTAGAGGCTGCCTTGATGGTTGCGTCGGTTGCTGCCTGGTTGACATACTTTCCTTGACCGTCAATGGAACCGGGAGCAGTCTTACACATCAGCTCTGCCCGTCCGTCACCGTCGTAGTCGTACACCTGAAACTGCGTATAGTGAGCACCTGCACGGATATTCTTACCCAAATCAATGCGCCACAGCTTGGTACCATCCAGCTTGTAACAGTCTATAATCACATTGCCGGTGACACCATTCTGTGAGTTGTCTTTGGCGTTAGACGGATCCCATTTGACAAAAATCTCGTATTCACCATCGCCATCGACATCACCTACGGAGCAGTCGTTGGGGGAATAAGTATAGTCCTGACCATCGGGAAAAGATACGGTCTCCTTGTTGATGGTCGTTGTGTAAGGCTTTGTCTTGCCTGCTGCCGGACGGTCGAGGGGAATCTTCAGCCATACCTTGTCCCATGCCTTAGCCACCTTTGAGGTGTCCTGGGCTACACCGTCAACCAGCGTCACCACCTGATATTCCGAACTGCTGGTGCCGCCGGCATCCTTATAGTTGGTGACGGTCAGTCCGGCCTTGATTTGCTTTCCGTTGCGTAGCAGATTGAACTTTGTCTTGGTCACGTCGTCGGTGCCGAACAGTCGCCAGCTGACGAAGTTGCCACTGCCCGAGGATGCGGGCAGTGCCACAAGACCGCGGTCCAGCTGTTCCATCTGGCTTGCCGGTGTGTATTGTGCGAAAGTGCTGGCCCCTGCCAACAGCGCGATGATGCAAAATAGTAGTTTCTTCATTGCAATAACCTTATTATATATTACTCTCCGAGAATGATGTTCACCACTGCAACGACGTCCTCCACATCAATTTTGCCGTCGCCATTGACATCGGCTGCGGCTGCCACGAAACTGTCGGCAGGTTCGCCCAGTATCTTGTTGACAATGCCTACCACGTCTTCGACATCTACTTTCTGGTCACTGTTCACATCGCCCTTGAGGGTGTCGCCGCCATAGTGGTATTCCAAATAGATGATGACGCACTGCTGTTCACCGGTGTTGGTGAAGGTCAGCTGCTTCTCGACATTAGGCAGCGTGAAGCTGACAGCGTTTGGAGCTGAACGGTCAGCGTTCAGGTCCAGTACGGTTGTGGTTTCAGGAGTGTATGCCTGGCCGGCCACTTCCTTCCAGTAACTGGTACGGCTGCTGGAATTAGTTCCCGTAACGCTGTAGAGGGTAATCTTGGTGGCCTTGGCTCCGTCGGGCAGAAAGATGGTGTTCTGGGCACCGTTCGAGCACTTGATGGCTGTGCGTTCTAAGGTTTCACCTTTATAGGGAATCTTCAGTTTCGGCGTTCCAGCAGAGGTGTATGCTTTCTGCAGGTTACCCGTACATACCAGCGAGAATCCGTAGGCCTCATCGTTTTCAGCACCTACCATCATGTTCTTGTATGAACTGTTGTCGTACGACTGGTTGATCATGTTACCCCAGGCCAGCAATGCCGTCTTGGTCTCGCCGGATGGCTGAGGGGTAGGGTCCGGAGCGTCTGGCCTTGCCTCTCCGCCGACAACTTTCAGAATGCCTTTGGTATAGAGTTCGCTGGCGTCCCAAGTCTGTCCCTCACCAGGTGTGGCGGGCAGAATGGAGGCGAAGGTACCCGTGATGGTGCCAGTGAATACTTGTATTTCGTCACCGTCATAGTGCTTGACTTCTGTCATAGCCTCGTTCAGTTGCAGTTTGGCAGAACTGCCTAATTTCAAGCCTCCGCTGAATGTCAGTCCCTTGTCTGTGGCCAGTGTATCGCCAACCAACAGTGTGCCGTTCAGTGTAACGGCAGCTGCCAGTGTTCCCTTACCGGCCAGTGTGGCACTGCTTGCCACCGTTACGGCACCCGTTCCGGTGTGTGTACCGTTGACGATAAGTGCACCGCCGTTGACCTTCGTCGTACCGCTATAGGTGTTCTTGCCCGTCAAGCGCCAATCACCTGTTCCTTGCTTTTCAATAGAGGTCTTGCCAGGGTGGCTATGAGCCTGGTCGTAGTCATCGATAACGCCACGGAACTCCTCGTCGGTGTTGGCGCCGCCGACAATCCATGTGCCTTCGCCCTTGGCTTTCACGTTGAAACCAGAGAGTGCCGTAGAAGCATCGCCGGAGAGACCGCCGAGATAGAACGTCGAGGCATTCTTGCCACCTGTTATAGAGGCTGTACCCTTCAGCATGATGGTGGCATTCTTTACACCTGTGCCGTTGCGTACGGCAAACTGGCTTTGGTTGGCTTTGCCAGTACCGTTGATAACCAGTTGTCCACCGAATCCGTCCCAGTTGCCCTCAATGTATTCGCGCAGATAGTGTACGTTCCATATCAGGTTGCCAGTACCTGTCACTTTACACTTGTTGGTGTTCCACAGGTCAAAGTCAACAGTTGACGTGGTACCAGCCACGGCCTCAATGGGGAAATTGTAAGTGACGGAGGCCTCGTTCCTGCCCACCGTTGTGAATTTTCCTCCCTGCAGTACCAGTTTTGTAGCTTTTCCGATACCGACGTCGGAAATATCCTTGGAGTTTAGTTTCACCTCACCTCCCTGTACTATCAGACTTCCGTCGTAGCTGAAGAATGAGGTATTATTGACCAGTAGCTGTCCTTTGCCGTCAATGGTCAGGTCGCCCTGTCCTTCGAAACTGCCATTCATGGTAATGGCGGTCGTGGCATTGTCAATGGCGAGCGTGGTATTGTTGTAGAGCGTTGCTGAACGGTTGGTGGCAGCTGATGCTCCTGTATATTTATAGGTACCGCCGTCCATCACCCAGTTTTGTGCAAACTCCTGACTCTTGCCCAACCCGCTTGACACGCCTCCGTTCCTCAACGACGAGAATTCGTAAGTACCAGCATGCAACACGGTAGCACCCTCATACTGCTGGTCGGTAGCCACTGTCAGTGTGCCGCTTCCAGTCTTGTTCAGCGATGCACTGCCGCTGATATAACCTGTACCGTTAAGGGTTACGTTAGCATCTGAACGCACCACAACAGCCGTCTTCGGGGTAGCCTCGTCAAGGGTGATGGTCTCGTCGCTTGTCGGCGCGATAAGCCATTCGCCGTCTCCAGTGCCATCGAAAGTCTCAGCATCGATGATATCTACCTGCTCGGGACGCGTCTTGACGGTCAACTCTGGGGTATATTCAGACTTGTTGTTGCCACTGTATGCACAGACACGAACCACATAGGCGGTGCCGGGCTGCAGGCTGAATTGAGAATTGACTATTGAGAATTGAGAATTCTTCGTGCGGCCAACTTCTACGAACTGACCATCTTGCTTGATTTCAACAATAAAGCCATCTTCGTTATCGCTATAGTCGGCCCACTCTAAATTCAGACTTTCTGTGGTGGCAGACGACAGGCTGAGCAGCATCGGGGCGCGCAGGAAGAACTGACGGTCATCCTTGGTGATGCTGTTGATGTAGTTCTCGATGTTGGCATAGCCATTCTCTGAAATCGTCATGGCATCGCCGGCATTGTTCGGATTCAGGCCACTGGCCTCTTCCCAGTCATCGGGCATTCCGTCGCCGTCAGTGTCGGTTGGCTGGCTGCCGGCAAACATCGTCCAGGTGTCAGGTGTCCCAATGGGCAGTTCACTCTCCTTGGTAATGAGTTTTCCCTTTTTTCCAAAGCTAAGCACCTCGTCAACCATATAGCAGTCGGCCAAATCACGGTAAGGGAGTGAGGCACCCACATCCGGCAGCAGCTTGGCTATCAGGTCGGTGGCACTCCACTTCTCCAGTTCGGGATAATTGTAGGGGGTGCTGACCTTGTCGCCGCCACCAGTACCCGTAAACTCTGTGGGGTTATAGATGCCGTCGCGGTTTTTGTCCTGCCAGTTGTCATTACCATAGAAGTGGAAGTCGCTGTTTCCGCCAGTCAATGCATCACCGCCTACTGCCGGACCGTTAATAAACAGGTTCGACTCGATGTTCACATAGCTGGTACCCTCCGAATCACCGCCCATGTTGTAGGCATAGTTCTTCCAGTTATAGACAATGTTGTTGACGTACTGGTTAGTACCCTTCACCTTGAAGTTACGCGTAGAGTTATCAACCAGCAGGATGCGATATAATGAAATCTTGTCGGCCTGCATCAGTCCTCCCGCAGAGTGGGTCATCAGTCCCTGTCCCACAATCGAGTTCATCAGCGTGATGTTCTGCGGGGCAGTACCCTTGTTGTCCCAGTTAATGGAGAAGTTCTCATCCTGTCCCCAGGCAAAGGAACAGTGGTCGAAAATCATGTTCTGTCCGTTGGAGATACCGGCGCAGTCCTTGCCATTAGACCCTACGGAGCCCATGCGGAAGCGCATGTAACGGACAATGATGTTGTCGGATCCGGAGAACGACACTCCGTCACCATAGACGGTGATGCCCTCACCGGGAGCCGTCTGTCCTGCCACGTAGAGGTTCTTTGAGAAGATAAGGCGTGAGTTGATGCGTATGACACCTGCCACGTCGAACACGATGATGCGGTTTGGCTGGCTGATGGCATCGCGCAGGGAGCCGGTACCCGAGTCTTTCAGGTTAGTAACGTGATAGACCGTGCCAGTACGGCCGCCGGTGGCAAAACGTCCCCAGCCCTGAGCGCCGGGAAATGCCAACTGCTGCGCACTCACAGTGAAGCAAAGGGTCAGCAGGGCAAGAATAAGTCTGATTCTCATATACATAGCTATTTTGTTTTTGTTATTTCAAGATGATATTGACGATTTCCACCACGTCTTCCACGTCAATGACTCCGTCACCGTTAATGTCTGCCTGTTTCTCGACAAAGCCATCAGCAGTGCTGCCCAGAATGCAGTTCACCACGCCTACCACGTCTTCCACATCGATGGCGCAGTCGTTGTTGACGTCGCCCATGATGCCTGACGTCAGTTTCCCGTTGATGTAGTCGGGCAGGAAGTAGCCCAGATGCGGCGGCTGGTTGTAGGCGGTGTTCTGCCAGGCAACGCCCATGCGGTAGGTGTGGTCATGCATCAGCGTCGGTACGGCGTATTCCGTCGGTGTCCAGGTGGAATAGATGTTCACCTCGGCAGGATTCTCCTTGTTCCAGAGTATCAGTTCTTCACGCCAGTCGCCAAGGATGTCGGCCTGCAGGCAGGGCGTGGATTTGGTGGTATTGCACGACTGACCGTAGTTGTAGGTGGCACTATTGAATGACAGTAGGCTTGAGAAACTGCTGCCATCCCATTTCTGTATATAGGGGTTGGCCTCTGTGGAACCGCTGGGGGCACTGCCGTCGAAGAGCTCGTCCTCGGAGTCTCCATCCCAGTAGATGCGGTAGTTGACAGTACATGACTTGGAGATGACCTGCTTGCCGGTGGCTGCCGAGCGGGGCTGGCGGTTGTCGCTGGACCAGAACTGGTAGCTGCGCTGGTCTTCGATGAGGTGGGCGGCCATGCCACGTCCGTTGTCGGCATCAGCTTTGTCGCCATGCCATACCACGTAGCCGGTACGGGCGTTGTGCAGGTCCCACGAACCATGGGCAGCAGTCAGCTTCTCCTCATGGACGTCAAAGACGTAAAGGTCGGCAGAGTCGGGAATCATTTTTCCTACATGTATGGCATCGCCATGGCCGTAGCCCGTGGCGTAGAGCAGGGTGCCGTCGTTGTCTAAGGCAGCGGCTCCCCAGAGCACCTCATCACAACCGTCGCCGTCAACATCGGCGATGGAGAGGTTGTGGTTGCCATTACCGTAGAGGGTGTTGCTGCCGACAATGCCACCGTTGCTGTCGGTGGACTTCACGCCGCCGGTATTGGCGCGAGCAACTTTTGCGGGGAGGCGCTTTAGCGGTTCACCATCAACGGTGTATTCCAATCCAGCCTGTCCCTCATTCCACTTGGAAGCGAACACCAGTGACTGGGTGGCGTTAGGTGATGCGTGGAGCCATTCGGTATGCAACCGGGTACCGTCGAAACTGACAGCCCATACATAAGCTTTGGTGTAGTAGCCACGGCTGAAGATGCCGCAGGCGGGCTGGTCGGCACCATTGATGTAGGCTACTGCTGCCAAATAGCGCTCTGAGCGGTTGCCGTTGTTGTCGCCCCAGTAACCAGAGGGGAAGTCGCTGACCTTGCCCAGCTCGGAACCTCCTTCCAACAGGTCTTTGCCTGTATTGGGGTTCTTGCTGCCAGTGCCTGCACGTCCCGGCAGATACCAAGTGGTGTGGACGGCACGTCCCGTCAGTCCTGCAAAAACGGTCAGGTATTCCGGACCGCTGATAATGTGGCCCTTTGAGTTGCGGTACTCCTTGTCGTTGGCATGTTCCTTGATGGTGGCATCGGTGGCTGCCTGATTGACGAAAGCCCCCTGACCGTCCTTGGTGCCGGTAGCTGTACGGCACATCATCTCTGCCCGTCCGTCACGGTCGAAGTCATAGACCATAAACTGGGTGTAATGGGCACCAGCCCGGATGTTCGGTCCCAAGTCGATGCGCCACAACTTGGTGCCATCCAGGCGGTAACAGTCAATGAAGACATTGTCGGTGGTTCCTTCTTCCGAATTGTCGTGACTGTTAGAGGGGTCCCACTTGACGAACAACTCGTACTGCCCGTCACCGTCCACGTCGCCCACCGACATATCGTTAGGAGTGTAGGAGCCTCCATGCTTTCCTGTTGCTGGACGGTCCAGGGTGAGCGTCAGGTATTTCTTGCTCCACGACGTGACTTCCGGAGAGATTTCCTTTACAGTACCGTTTACCTTTGTCACCACTTGATATCTGGCCGTCGGCGAACCAGCGCCATCCCTGTAGTTGGTCTTTTCCAGGTCTTTGGCTATCACCTCGCCGTCGCGCATCAGGTCGAAGGTGGTCGTTGCCTTGCTTTCAGTGCCCAACAGTCGCCAGGTGAGGAAGTGCGGTTTAGTGCCGGTGGGAATCACCACGAGCCCTCTGTCCAGCTTCTCCATCTGGCTGACAGGTGTCACTTGGGCGTAGGCACTGCCCAGTGCCATAGCTGCTATTGTAACGATGCTAAATAGTAGTTTGTTCATACGCGTACATATTATTATAGTAGTTTGGCGGCAAAGGTACGAAAAAATCGGCATACCGCAAAGCGATATGCCGATTAATCTACGTTATCGTTTACTTATTTCCCTCACGACCCGATAGCGGGCCGCCGGGAAAGAATTAAAACCTAAAGCCGTTCTGTAGCAGGATGTTCATCATCTTGGGAGCAGCAGCAGAGCCGTTGGCATTCAGAATGATATTAACCACTGCCACAACGTCGTCCACGTCTATCTTACCATCGCCGGTCACGTCGGCAGCAGCCTCGATGAATCCTTCGGCAGGTTCACCCAAAATCTTGTTCACGATGCCCACCACGTCTTCTACGTCAATCTTGCCGTCACCGTTCACATCGCCTTTAGTGGTGGAATTAGCTTCTTCGTACTCCTTATCGTACTCAGCCTTCTTCTCGGCAGACTTCTCACCAGCGTTCATTACATAGATATTGTAAATCTGCACGCTGGAACCACCACCCACTTGGACAACGCGGACATAGACCTCGTCGCTGCCTTCATAGCTGCGGACATGGCTCTTCCATAAACGCTTCACTTTAGAAGTAGTCAATGTGTCTCCAACATTAGTCCACGTGAGACTATCAGCAGATACCTGAACCATCATCTTTCCAACATTATCGCCACCAGCAGCGGTACCGACAATGGTAATAATGTCAAAGGGAGCCTGGTATTTAGCAGTTGACTGAATGGCACCAGTATAAGCTTCGCCACTTGTCTTTCCTGCAAACTGAATATCATTGTTTGAAGGCTTGGCATAGCTGATGATGTCACTTGCGCTCTCAGGATTGTAACCGCTGTCATTACCTGGATCTGAACCTACCGTTATACTCTGCCAAATCATAACCTGTCCCTTGGACTTCACTTCCCAGCCCTTCATATTGCCATCAGCATCAACTGGGGCGTAATACTCATATTCTCTCTCTGGATAAACAGTTACTTCATCGCCAGTTTCTGGGTCAACTGTCGTCACACCTTCTTGAGTGGTATCATAAATTGAAGCTGCATTTTTGCCCCAGGTGAAGTAGTAGATAGTACTGCCGCTACCGCCTTTCTGCCAGTCAGCAGCATTAGCATCAAACTGAACACCCAGTGGGTCGATGCGTACAATAGCGTTCTTCACAAGTACGCGCTGTGCAGCAGGCTCCGAGAACACCATTCCACCAGCTACAGCAAAGGCAGTAATGTTTTGAGGAGCGGTGATGACAAACGGTTCAGTATATTTGACAGACTTCAGGGTGTCGGTAGTCGTCTCGGTGGCAAAATTGTACCACAAATCAACATTCTCTTCTGTAGTGCTGACGGTAACTATAGTCTTGCCTTCCTCCTCAACGAACGAAATCTCTGGAGCCACAGGCTGAGTATAAATGCTGACAGCAGCCTCAGCAACATCACTGAGCAGATAGCCCTCGGCAATGGCCACAGCCTTCACGGTACATTCCTTATCAACACTGATAACATCCTCGTACTCTGCACTCTGCTCTGTTGGTTCTGTGCCATCCAACGTATAGTAGATATGAGGCTTGGGCAAACTGCTTGAAGCCATATTCAGTTTAACATTAGTAAACTTGTTCTTATACTCAAGCGCAATTTTGGGTGCAGGTGCTTTCTCCACCTCACTCTTTGAAGCCTTCAAAATGTCTATAGCATTATACAGCATCTTCACGGAACCTGGAGTTTCTACGTTAGCGGGCATATAAAGATATGCATTGTGATAAGGATTGTGGATATGAGAAATCACCAATGTAGCGTCGCTTCCATCAACCATGAGCGTGTCATCACCAACAAAATAGTCACCAGGCTTCACGCCCATTGCTCCATCACCAAAGAAGACAGCAGCTTGACCGTCAGCTTCTTCGTAGTCGCCCTCGGAGAAACCGGCAAACAAGTCATGCTTCATATTCAGGATAATTCCACCAGTCAACACAGCCTGTTGTCCATAGCCCCATGCCTCATAAAGACTGGCATTCAGATTCAGGATAGGAGTAAACGGCATTGCGTTTTTCAACACCTCAACAGCAGGGCTGGTTGTTAAAAGGCCTGGGCCAATAACGATGGCAGAGTAGTTGTTCATGACATCAGCCGTTAAAGTAGCCTCATCCAAGAGCGTCACGTTAAAGCGCCCCTCTTCATCATTGGCAAGTGCATTGTAGGCTGTCTCGCCAGTAGCGTCACCACTTGTGACATATCCTACCTGTGTCTTGTTTGCATTGGGGTCATCACCTTCACCAACAATAATGTAGTAAATATGGCAGCCATTTGTTGTCTGAATGGTCAACTCTGCCACTTCACCTTCATTGCCGGTCAGTTCCCATTCACATTCTGTATAGTATGTTGGAACAGGGTTTCCTGTTTTCAGTTCAAGCTTACCAGTACCTGTGCTTAAAGAGATACCACGGGCTTCACCCAACTTGTTTGTAGCAACGGCATGTGACTCAACACCAATTTTGATAGTCTGGTTAACCTCCGCGCTAAACTTTATCGTTTCTTTCTTACCGTTCAGCCAAATGTAGCTAACTCCATGGGGAATCATCTCACCTAAGGCGGGACCACCTTCCGATTCAAATTCATTTGCCTTTTGTGCACCATTGTACGTGATGACAAACTTCTTGGCAGCAGAGAAGCCGAGCGTCAGACCTTCTAATTCTGAAATCACCTTTTCAGAACCTCCGTTATGCGTGCAGGCATAACCTTGAGCATTTTTGGCCTCTTTACTGGCACACCAGAAATGCTGCTGGTCTGCTTTGGTTGCATCACCCTCATAGTTACGCCAGTACTTGTTGTCACCAAATTCTTCTTGGTCACCAGCAAGGGCATTTACCGTCTTTGAGCTGAATCCATTGCGGAAATCCCATGTCTTACGCAATGGCGTTTGCGCACTTGCCCCAATAGTGAGCAGTGCAAGCAGTACGAAAGTAAGTAGTTTCTTCATACTCAGTTTGTTTTAATTAATAAGTAAAATAGTAGTTAATGTGTAATATGGTACAAAGGTAAGAAAAAAAACCGGCACACCGCAAAGCGCTGTACCGGTTATTCTACGTAATCGTTTACTTAAAACCTAAATCCGTTCTGAAACAGGATGTTCATCAGCTGGGGAGCATCGGCAGCAGAGCCGGTGGCATTCAGGATGATGTTAACCACAGCCACAACGTCATCGACGTCAATCTTACCGTCACCGGTGACGTCGGCATTGGCCTCGATGAATCCTTCGGCAGGCTCGCCCAGAATCTTATTGACGATACCCACTACGTCTTCCACGTCAACCTTGCTGTCGCCGTTCACGTCACCGTTGGCGGCTTCCTCATTGAGATCGTTGGCAATGTAGATGTCGTAGAAACCAACCTTTGAGTTGTTGCCACAGAGGTAAGCGCGAACGTAAACATCTTCAGTTCCCTCGTAGCTGCGGGTGATGTTCTGGGTCAGACGGGCACCGGCAATGTTGATGGTGTCGCCGAGAGTCTCCCAAGCGTTCTCCCAGACGTAGCCGTCGGCAGAGGTCTGAAGTACCAGCTGGTGCTTGGCATTAGCATCGGGTTTGGTGATGCTACCCACGTTAATGACCACGTCAAACGGACCCTTGAACTTCTGGGTAGTAACGATGTAGGCATTGTAGGGGAATGTGGCGTCAGAAGGAACAGTGTTCTTATCAGCCAGCACGATGGCTCCCTTGGTAGCCGGGAAGTTGGGGTTGTTGTCATTGATGGAGGCGAAGTTGTAGCCGCCAGTATCGCCATAGTTAGTACCCGTGGTGAGGTTCTCCCAGTCAACTATCTGACCGCGTGAACGCACCATCCAACCATTCTCGAAGTCCTTTTCCTCTTCAGGATTCAGAGTGGTGTAGGTCTTGATGCTAATCTCGTCACCCGTCTCCGGGTCGGTAGTGATCTCCTCGTCGTACTTCTCGGGGTCGAAATAGTTATAAGTTGTCTTGCTCTTACCCCATGAGAAGTAGTATGCAGTAGAAGTGCTACCGCCGTTGTAGTCCTTTGAATTGGCATCCATGTGAGCCAGGATATTGGTGCGAGGCTTGTAACCCTCGATGGAAGCCACCTCTTCAACAGCCAGTGCAGAGTTGATTTTGCCTTCCTCTGTAGCAAAGGCATAGACGGTGCACGGATAGCTCAATGCGAACGGCTCTGTGTATTTGGCAGACTTCAGTGTATCGTTGTCACCTGAATAGTTATACCAGAGTGTACCCTCGCCAGTAATGGTGACGGTGGCCTTTCCACCAGCCTGTGCCACACTGACTTGAGGAGTTGCAGCCTGTTGCTTCAAGACCACTTCCTGTTCAGCCACTTCGCTCAGCAGATAGCCATCGCCCTTGACGATAGCCTTGACGGTAACGCCTTCTGTGGTGATGGTAAACGGCTCGGTATATGGGGTGCTGTCCTCAGTGGGCGTACTGCCGTCGATGGTATAGAAGATCTGAGGGCTGGGTACGGTGCTCTTGATGCTGACCGTAGTGCTCATATTCTGATAGTCGAATGTGATAGCGGGTTTCGGAGCTTCTGACACCTTAGCCTTGGAAGCGACGAGCAGGTTGACGGCATTGTTCAAAATGGCTGCGTTGGCAGCGTCGGCGAGAGCCTCCTGAGTGTAAGGAACGAACAGGTAGGCATTGTGGCCGGCATTGTGGATGTGGATGGCAGTAGCCTCGCTTTCCATGATGGTGCCCAGGATGTCGTCAGCAGCGAAATACTCGCCTAACGTCACACCTGTAACATTGACAGTGTTGGTAAAGGGAAGACCATAGATTTCTGAACCTTCCTCATTGACAATCTCCAAGTTCTTGAACAGCGAATAGCTTGGCTTGCTGAGTACGGCAAACTGATGTGCTGCGTCAGTAGCAGCGCCATAGCCCCATGCAGCATAGAGTGCTGCGTTGAGGTTCAGCGTCGGAACGAAGGGGAAGATGCTCTTCAGTGAAGCTATGGCCTCAGCATCGTTGACCGTAGAGCTGATGACGATGGCATCGTAAGCCGTCAGCTGGTCCATGGTAAGGGCGGCAGTGGCCTCTACCGGTGTGATGGCAATTTTGTCGTCGGTGCTCAACTGGGTGTATGCCAGCTCGGCACTGATGTCACCATTATAAAGATAAGCTACTGATGATTTCTCAGAGGCTTCGCCAACTTCAATGCTATAGATGTGACAGCCGTTGGTATTATAGACCAGAATGTCAACCACGTCACCGTCAACGGTAACGCCCTCAGGCAGTGTCCAGTTCTCCCAAGTGTAGCTCTCCTGTGCCTTGGGCTTGAAGGACTCGCCAATCTGGTTGGCATCGTCCGTTACTGCATTCACAAACAGCGATATACCACGGGCATCAGAAGGTTTGTGAGACTCGGCAACAACAGTTATCTTCTGACCAATCTTCACCTTGGGGATGGTGAAACATAAGATACGGGCTGATGCTGACTTTGCATTACCACCGCCTAACCACAGATACTGCGGACCGGCATAGTCACCAAGACTGGTAGAAGGATAGTCAACAGCAATAGCCAAGCTTCGGCGATTAGAGTAGCTTGCATTAAAAACCAGACCCTCGGTCTCGGCTATCACGGAGCCATTAGCCATCAGGAATCCGTTCTCATCGATGTTGTCGCCATACGACCAATAGCATTTTCCAACCTGCGGGTTGTCGCCATTGGCCTTCTCGGTGTCCGACCAAGTGCCGCCAGTTACGCCTTTGGTAGCTTCTTCAGCCAGATTGGCAATGGTCTCGGCACTCCAGCTAGTGAAGTCCCACTTACGGTAGTTTTGAGCACTGACACCCACAGCAATCAGGGATAGCAGTGCTAAGGTAAATAGTTTTCTCATAGAATAATTATTAGTTAGTAAAAATAGTATAAATCAGTAGATTAATGTTTAATTATTTGGCAAAATTACACCATATTTCTGTTTCAGCCAAATAATTGAAGTGAAAAGTTCATAAAAAAGGTAATTTTTCCAACAATACAATAAAACGGACAGTTTTTGCGTTATACATAATGTGTTAAAACGTTACTATGTCATATTGCTACTGTGCTGGCTGGGAGTCGCTACGGCTGTTGCCCAGCAGGAACCGTCGTTCAGCCACTACTGGACGATGGAACCGTCGTTCAATCCTGCAGCAGCAGGAAAGGAACAGAAAATCAATGTGACAGGAGCGTATAACATGACGATGGTTGGCTTTGAGCACAACCCCCGCACCATGTATATTGCCGCCGACATGCCGCTGCAAATGCTGAGGAGCAAGCATGGCGTCGGCGTGCAGCTGATGAATGACGAGATAGGACTGTTTTCACACCAGCGGCTGGCACTGCAGTATGCCTATAAGCAGCGCCTTCTGGGTGGTCTGCTGAGCGTCGGCATACAGCTGGGACTGATTAGCGAGAAATTCAAGGGCGGCAGCCTGGATCTGGAACAGAATAACGACTACGCCTTCTCGCAGGGTGACGAGACGGGAACGGGAACCGACGTGTCGGCAGGTCTCTACTACATGCATGGGCCGTGGCATGTCGGCATATCGGCACTGCACCTCACGGCACCGTCCATAGAACTCGGCGACCGCTCCATTCTGGACGTCAGTCGCGTGTATTATTTGACAGGCGGATACAATATTCAGCTCGGAATTCCGTTTCTATCAATACATCCCACCGTGTTAGGACGTTACGACGGGACGGTTTGGCGGGCTGACGTCACGGCCCGTGTGAAATATACACACGAGAACAAGGTGATGTATGCCGGTCTGGGCTACAGCCCTACCAACTCGGTCACGGCGTTCATCGGTGGTCTGTTCCACGGTGTCATGCTGGGCTACAGCTACGAGATGTACACGTCTGCACTCAGTTTCGGCAATGGAAGCCACGAGCTGTTCGTCGGCTATCAGACCGATCTGAACTTCGAGAAGAAAGGGCGCAACCGCCACCAGAGCGTAAGGCTGCTCTAAAAAAATGAGAAATGTGAAATGAGTAATGAGAAATGTAATGAAGAATTGAATAATGAATCAAAAAGATATAAATATGAACTATAAAAGAATAGTCATGGGACAAGGGAAGGTGAAACGAGGCGTGCGCAAGGCATTTCTCATTTCTCATTTCTCATTTCTCATAGTATTACTTACCAGTTGCTTCGGCAGCAAGCTGACCTCTTCTGCCGGCGGTGAGGTGACGGGAACCAGCGGACGCAGCTTCAGCGAACCGACTCCCTACGGTATGACACTCATCAAGCGCGGTCACCTGCGGATGGGTATCGACCAGAAGGACACGCTGTGGGGCAAGCAGACTCCTGTGCGCGACATCTCTGTAGAGGGATTCTGGATGGATGAGCGCGAGGTCACCAACTCCATGTACCGTCAGTTCGTGAACTACGTGCGTGACAGCATCATCCGCGAAAGACTGGCAGACCCGGCATACGGTGGCGACGAGAGTTATAAGATTGAGGAAGACAAGAACGGAGACCCCGTAAAACCGCATCTTAACTGGAAGAAGCCCATCCCGCGCAAACCCAATGAGGACGAACAGCGTGCCATAGAGAGTGTCTATGTGACGAATCCCGTTACTGGCGAGCGTATGCTGGACTGGCACCAGATGAACTACCGCTACGAAGTGTATGACTATGTGGAAGCCGCCAAGCGCAAGTACAGGGAAAACGCTGCCGAGCGCGTGCTGAACACGGACATCCGTCCCAATGCCAACGAGCAGATATGGATTTCCAAGGATACCGCTTACATCGACGATGAGGGAAAGATACGCCGCGAGACCATCAACAGGCAATATACCGGACCGTATGACTTCCTCAACACGTACATTATTAATATATATCCTGACACCACCTGCTGGGTGAACGACTTCCCCAATGCGGAGAACGAGGCCTACATGCGCTACTACTTCAGCATGGCAGCCTATAACGACTATCCCGTGGTGGGCGTCACCTGGGAACAGGCCAATGCCTTCTGTGCCTGGCGTACGGAATACCTGCTGCGCGGACTGGGCGATGCTGCCCGCTATGTGCAGCGCTATCGTCTGCCGACAGAGGCTGAGTGGGAGTATGCTGCCCGTGGCAAGGACCAGAACGAGTTTCCTTGGGACAATCAGGATGTGGCAAGCGGCAATGGCTGTTTCTATGCCAATTTCAAGCCGGAAGGCGGTAACTATACCAAGGACGGAAACCTGATTACCAGCCGCACTGGCATTTATCAGGCCAACTCCAACGGGCTCTATGACATGGCAGGAAACGTGGCCGAATGGACCAGCACCATCTATACGGAAGCTGGTGTGGAGGCCATGAACGACATCAACCCGCAACTGCGCTACAATGCCGCCATTGAGGATCCTTACCGTCTGAAGAAGAAGAGCGTGCGCGGCGGCTCGTGGAAAGACCCCGAGAGCTATATCCGCTCGGCATGGCGTACCTACGAGTACCAGAACCAGCCCCGCTCATATATCGGCTTCCGCTGTGTGCGTTCGCTGGCTAACACCACCAGCGACAAGATGAAGGTGAAGAAAAAATGAAATAATGGCTGCGATGGAATCGCAGCATACAAGAAAGGGAAAGAAGAACAATTAAGAATAGTAAATCGTCAAATCGTAAATTGATATGACTACATATAGTAAGCTGAATGTCGTCTATCGCTTGCAGAAGTGGATGGACAGCGTGCCGGGACAGACGTTCCTGAACTACGCATACAGCTGGGGCGCCTCCATCGTGATCCTGGGTACGCTCTTCAAGCTGACCCACCTGCCAGGTGCCAACTTCTTCCTGTTCCTGGGTATGGGAACGGAGGTGTTCGTATTCTTCATTTCTGCCTTCGACCGTCCCTTCGACAAGACTACCGACGGTATGGACCTCGACATCCACGTTGGCGAGGAAGAGGCACAAGTTGCACCTGTCGTAATAGGCGGCGGTGGCGGCACTCCTGTTGTCGGCGACGTTGTCGGCAATGGTGATGAGGCTGCCCGCTGGGAGGGTGGCCCCGTGGTTGTCGGCGGTGGTGGCGGTGGTGGCACCGTCATCATAGGCGGCGGTGGCAGCGGCAATGCTGCTGCGTTCGAGACAGAGGGAGAACAGCCTCAGGACGGTGGAACCATCAGCTTCGGCGGTGGCGGCGTAGTCGGCGGCAGTGGTGTTATCGGTGGTGTCGTTGCTCCGCCTCAGCCCGAGGTACAGCCGATGGGCGAGGAGTTGAAGGAGGCTACCTCTAACTATATCGACGAGCTGAACCGCCTGACAGAGATGCTCAGCCAAGTCTCTGAGCAAAGCCAGCGCCTGACTCGCGATTCCGAGGAGATGGAGAATCTGAACCGCACGCTGACTGGCATCAGCCGCGTCTATGAGATGCAGCTGAAGAGTGCTTCGTCGCAAATCAGCACCATCGACGAGATCAACGAGCAGACCAAGCACATGGCCGAGCAGATACAGGAGCTGAACAAAATTTACGCCCGCATGATTGAGGCCATGCAGGTAAGGGCAAATATTTAAACGGTTATGGCAATTAAGAAAAGACCGGTTTCGCCACGTCAGAAGATGATTAACCTGATGTACGTCGTACTGATGGCTATGTTGGCGCTGAACGTCTCTAACGAGGTGCTCAACGGATTCTCCATCGTGGAGGAGAGTCTGAAGCGCACCACCATCAATGCCACCAACGAGAACCTGGCCATCTACGATGACTTTGCCGTGCAGATGAAGAAGAACCCGCAGAAGGTGAAGCAATGGTACGACTTGTCGGAACAGGTGAAGACGACGAGCAACAAGCTGTATAACCTGATAGACGAACTGAAACTGGCTATCGTCATAGAAGCTGACGGCAAGGACGGCGACGTGCGCAACCTGCGCAACAAAGAGGACCTGGAGGCTGCCAACCAGGTGATGCTGGCTCCCGGCCGCGGACGTGGTCAGGAACTGTACGACGCTATCAATGCCTATCGTGCGAAACTGCTGAGTATGGTGACCGATGTTCACCAGAAAAAGATGATAGTGTCGAACCTTACTACTGAAGTGCCGGAAAGTGCCAAGGGATTAGGAAAGAACTGGCAGGAATACATGTTCGAGTCGATGCCGGCAGCTGCTGCCGTCACCCTGCTCTCCAAGTTGCAGAACGACCTGCGCTATGCTGAGGGTGAGGTGTTGCATACATTGGTCAGCAACATCGACGTAAAGGATATTCGTGTCAATGCCCTCAACGCCTTCGTCATTCCAAACTCTCAGACCATCGTACGTGGCGACAAGTTCTCGGCACGTATCGTCATGGCAGCGGTAGATACCACCCAGCAGCCGCAGATATTCATCGGCGGCAAGGAAATGAACCTACCCGGCGGACTCTATGAAGTGGTGACCAGCCGTACCGGCGACTTCACGCTGACAGGACATATCCAGGTGGAGAACGGTAATGGCGACATGCTGAAACGTACCTTTGAGCAAAAATATACCGTGGTGGATCCGTCGGCCACCGTGTCGGCAGACCTCATGAACGTGCTGTATGCCGGCTACTCCAACCCGCTGAGTGTCTCGGTACCAGGCGTACCCGTCAACAAAGTACAGGCCACCATGAGCGGTGGTACCCTGCAGCCAGTAGGTCCTGGCCGCTACATTGCCCGTCCGACGGCAGTAGGCCAGAACGTCACCATTACCGTCACCAGCACCAATACGGGCCGTGCCCAGCAGATGGGACAGTTCACGTTCCGTGTGCGCCGTCTGCCGGACCCCACACCGTATATCGACATGAAAGACGATGGTGGCAGTCCCATACGTTATAAGGGTGGCGGACTGTCAAAGGCTCAGCTGATGGCTATCGACGGCATCGGTGCTGCCATCGACGACGGCATCCTCGACATCGCCTTCAAGGTACAGAGCTTCGAGACGGTATTCTTTGACAATATGGGTAACGCAGTTCCCATGGTCAGCGACGGTGCCAACTTCTCCGCTCGCCAGAAAGACACCTTCCGCAAGCTACAGCGCAACAAGCGCTTCTACATCTCACGTGTCAACGCCATCGGTCCCGACGGAATCTCGCGCAAGCTGAACGCCTCCATGGAAGTCATTGTAAAATGAGAAATGAATAATGAGAAGTGAGAAATGTAAATGAAAAATGTATAAATGAATCAAGATATGAAAAAGCTTAGTTTTGAATACATAGTGAGAAAAGGGCTAATGAGACGAGTGGTGCTTTGTGCATTTCTCATTTCTCATTTCTCATTCCTCATTTCATCAGTCAGTGCCCAACCCAAGGCCCGTCGCCAACAGCAACAGCAGCAGGCACAACAGCAGAAGCAGCAGAGCCAGAGCCAGAACCAGGGTGTTACCATGCGTGCTCGTCTGATGTTCCCCACGGCTATGGACATGCCCGAGGACGTGGTATGGCGCCGCGACATCTACCGCGAGATAGACCTGAACAAGGACAACAATGCCGGACTGTACTATCCCGTGGAGCCCATCGACAAACAGGTGAACCTGTTTACATACATTTTCAAGCTGGCCCTGAACAGTTACATCCCCGTCTATGAGTACCGCCTGGACGGCAACGAGCTGTTCAACGACTCTTCCAAGGTGAAGATCAAGACGATTCTCGACAACTTCCACATCTATTACGAAGAGAAGGACGGCAAGATTCGCGTTGACAACAGCGATATTCCGTCGGCAGAGGTGAAGCTGTACTATCTGAAGGAGAGCGCCTACTACGACCAGGCCAATTCCAGCTTCCGCCGGAAAGTGCTGGCACTCTGTCCGGTCATGCTCCGCGAGGACGACTTCGGCGGTGAGGCCTCGAAATATCCGCTGTTCTGGGTGAAGTATTCTGACCTGGAACCGTACCTGGGCCGCCAGACGGTGATGACCAGCAACCTGAACAATGCAGCCACCATGTCAATGGAAGACTTTTTCACGCTGAACCGCTACGAGGGTAAGATCTACAAGACGAACAATATGCTGGGAAAGACGCTGGCACAATACTGTCCGACAGACTCGGCATTGGCTAAGGAACAGCAGCGCATAGAGGCTGAGCTGAAAGCCTTTGAAACAAACCTGTTCGGCAACAAACAGCTGAAGGATTCGACAGACTCTGTGGCCCAGCTGGCTCTGACGGACAAGAAGGCTGCCAAGAAACTCAAGAAGAGCCGCGCTGCCGCTGCCAAGTCATCAGCGCAAAAGGCTTCGCGCAGCAGGAAGAGCACTTCTTCGGCTCCGTCTTCCGGTTCTGCACGTGTCACCGTGCGCCGCCAACGGCACTAAAAGCGGCCTTTCGGGCTTAGTGAATAGTGAAAAGTGAAAAAAAACAGCAGAAATGTTGTGAATGTCGGATAAAATGTTTACTTTTGCCGGCAGATTATTCATCAATATTAATTAAACGAAGAAAATTATGAAGAAAATTCTAACACTTATTGTGATGGCAGTCGCTTTTGCCGCTCCCTCACAGGCACAGGTTAAGTTTGGTGCAATGGCAGGTCTGAACATGACCAACATGTCGTTCACCGAGAGTGGAGCTTCTGAAGCTGTAAAGAGCAGGACAGGATTCTTTATTGGCCCGACCGTAAAGTTCACTGTTCCTATTGTAGGTCTGAGTGTTGATGGCGCAGCCCTTTACGATCAGCGTGAGGCTAAGTCTGGTGACGAGACCATCAAGGCGCAGTCTATCCAGGTTCCCATCAATGTCCGTTATGGCTTTGGCTTAAGCAGTATGCTGAACATATTTGCTTTTGCAGGTCCTCAGTTCGGATTCAACATTGGCAACAAGACCAAGGAACTGCAGAAAGACGTAGCCAACTGGACACTGAAGAGTTCTAACCTCAGTGCCAACATTGGTATTGGTGCTACAGTGGCTGGCCATCTTCAGGTGAAGCTCAACTACAATATTGCTCTGGGTAAGACGGGTGAAGTTGAGGTGTGGGATGCAACAAAGGCTGCATGGAACACAGTAAATGGCGGTAAGGCCAATGCTTGGCAGGTTTCCGCTGCTTACTTCTTCTAAGCCAGCGATTCATTCATGAGATATGCAGGGGCGGAATCAGATTCCGCCCCTGTATTTGTATTATGCTAATCTTTCTATACGACAAGTGTGCAGTTTCGTTTCTCGGTCGTAGTTGATGCCGACAAGCAATAGGCGGTCAGCATACTCACGCAATTTGGCAGGATAATCTTTACGCAGAATCTGAGTAATGGCAGAGTCTGCATCCTTATTGACCTTCAACTCCAGGACGATGGCTGGCGAATCGACATTTTTCCTCGGAATCAGCACGATGTCGGCAAAGCCCTTGCCTGTAGCCAACTCGCGATGCATCACATAGTCATTCTTTGCATAGTAAAACGCTATCGAAAGGACACAGGCCAGTGAGTTCTCGTCGTTATACGACAGAATGCTGGTATTCTCGTCGTGGGCGGCATCAACTCCACGGGCCACAGCGTCGGCATCACCGTCGAGAGTGGACTGCAGCAATTGCTCTGACTTCTGCAAAGCATCCACAACGGGTTCCCAATTGTTGTCTTCTACAGCATTTACCATTTCAAAGGAAACCTCACGATTGGGAATGTAGCATTCGTCCTTGCACCAATTGTAGGACAGGTAACCCAGATGGATGAGCACCGTCAGTACGTCATCCTTGCTGCGTATGACAGACATGTCGTTTTGGAACTTGGTGGGATTCACCTTGCATCGTCCACCAGCCAGCAAACTGATGATGTCGTCCTTCAGGCCCTCATAATTCATCTTGATATATTCGGTGACGGTATCGAAGGCTCCCGTAGATGCCCAGTAGCTGCGGCAGCGACCGACATCAACAGCCTGAATGACACTGTTGGGATTGAACATCGACTGCTCATCGCCAATCTGATAGCCGTCATACCACTTCTCCAACTCATCGAAGTCCATACCATGTTCGGCGGCCAACGCCCGCACCTCATCCTTGGTAAATCCAAAGAACCTGCCCATATTGCGCGGTTCCACCATCGAGTATTCCAAGAAGTTATTCATGGCCGACTGCATCTTGTATTTCTTGACAGGAAGGATGCCCGTCATATAGACGCCGGCAAACACCTGCATGGTCTGGCCGCCCTTGAACATGCGGCGAAGCCAGTTCAGATAGGCATCCATTGCGGGGGTGCCTGACGGAAACTCACGGCAGATGGCATCCCACTCGTCGATAATGAAGATAAACTGCTGCTGGCTGGCGGCCACGATGCGGAGAAGATATTTCATCAAATCATCGCCATCCTGTATGGGAATGTCTGGATAGGCAGCATGCATGTCCTCCATTAACTCTGCATCCATCTGCTTGACAATACGCTCGTCTTTGAACCGTGTCACGAAATCGGACAGGTCGAGGAAGATGACGGGATACTTGTTCAGGTGTTGCTCGAACGTCGGGTCGCCGGCAATCTGGAGGTCGGCAAAGAGATGGCGCGAGTCACACGAATGGTCATAGTACGCACACAACATCTTGGCCGCCATCGACTTGCCGAATCGGCGGCTGCGGGTGACGCAGCTGAAGCAACGCTCTGTAAACAGTGTCTTGTTGACTACCGCAATCAACCCCGACTTGTCAACATATTCACTGTTGCGTATCCTTTGGAACCCTACGTTTCCCGTGTTGATATATATACCCATATCGCATCCTTTATCTGTCGTTTGGCTGCAAATATACAACATTTTTTGTAAATAGCCATAGATTTAACTAAAATTACATACTGGTGGTCTGTTGAACAGCCATATAATGTATTTTCAATATAAGAAAATCAAAAAGTTTGCTTTTTGTTTTGTATTGTTCTTTCTTATTCGTACCTTTGCAGTGGAGTACATGGAATAGCGATTCCCGTTCTTCATCTTATAGGATATATTGGACTTAAAGTCCATGTTCTAGCATACCGAATAACCGCCAAAGTATTCTTTAACGTAGGAACATGTGACGATTAGGTTCATGCCCCTTGGGGCGTGGACTGTTCGTACTTGTTATACGTTGCGGTTTTCTTGGCGGTTAACCGGGTAGGCGAATAAGTATAGAACGGCCCGCCTTTTTTTGTGCTCTATTATATAATAAGGTACGCACGAAAGGGATGGTTAACATCGGACAAAACATTAAGGAAGAACTGCAACAGCAAGAACGGACAGTCAGTTGGCTGGCCCGCAAACTGAATTGTACCCGTGCTGCCGTTTATCGCATCTTTGGCAAGAATAGTATCGACACAGCACTGCTGGCTCAGATTTCAGCAGTGCTGCACCGTAACTTCTTCATTGAGTTGTCCGACGATGTTTCCAGTACCCTGGACGGATAATGATACATGGTCGTATCATTTGAGATACGCATCTTCGTTTATCATTTAGCTTATCTTTCTTACCTTTGCACAAGGTTTTTGTCTCTTTGTGAAAAGGGGCGAGAGTCGTAATAATAAAATTTTTTCATTTCTAGGCAGGCCCTAACTCAGCCTGCCTTTTTCTATGCTCTTTATCTAACGTTACTTATCCTTTTGCAACCGCTGTGTCTTATTTATGATTCAGTAGTGTATCACCTCTGATACGCAGATTGTTTTAACATTTATTTTAAAATCCTTACCTTTGCATCCGAATTCGCGTACTAATTGCGCGTTTATAACATTATTTATTAAATTAAATTCAAAAAGTATGAAAAAGATTGTTTTGTTTGCTGCCCTGATGGTAGCTACATTAACTGCAAATGCACAGAACGAAGTGGGCCAGATTACCTTGAAACCCATGGCTGGTATCAATCTGGCTACTATGACAAGTTTGGATGACTCTAAGATGCGTGTGGGTCTCGTAGCAGGTGCCGAAGCTGAGTATGGCATTGCAGAGAACTTTAGTATTACCGCAGGTCTCCTTTATTCTATGCAGGGAGCCAAAGGTAAACAACTTCTGCAAGTTGAAAATGTTGGCGTGGTCAATGCAGATATTACAGCAAAGTACGATTACCTGAACATTCCCATTCTGGCAAACTATTACGTAACTAAGGGTTTGGCTTTAAAGGCTGGCATCCAGCCTGGATTTAAGGTTTCTTCTAAAATGAAAGCTGAAGCCTCTGTAGGTGGTAATTCTATATCGAGTGAAGCAACAGATGATAATGTTGCAGGTTTCAACCTTGCTATTCCTCTTGGTATCTCTTATGAGTATCAGAACTTTGTGTTCGACGCTCGTTATAACCTCGGTGTTACTAAGGTGTACAAAGATAATGGCGATAAGACTCCTAAGCACAGCGTATTCATGTTTACACTTGGTTATAAGTTCGCACTCTAATAATTACAAAACAAAGAATCTAATGATGCGCCCCTTTTGTGGGCGCATTTTTAGTATAGAGGCAAACTGATAGAACAATTTATGATACGGAAGTGTATCATTTGCGATACGCAAAAAAGTTAAACATCTGTTTTAAAACGTTTACCTTTGCACATTGAAATATTGTTAAACTATAAATAAGATAAGTATGAAGAGAAAATTATTAATTGGTATTGCCCTGGCATTTTCAACTTTGGGCTTTGCACAAAAGACAACCTATCATTTTCAGGACACTCAGGCTCGTGCAACAGATGCTGTGACACATGCGTACGTCAAGCCAATGACAGTGGAGTTACAAATCTTGACTACGAAGCACAAGGAGTGGACAATTCCTTTGACTAATCAGGAGATTGAGCAAATGAAAGGTGATTTGCCCAACATCCGTAGCTATGCCATCTACAAAATTTCAAAAGACGAAAACTGTGACGTAATAGTAGCTCCTACCATTAACATTAAGTCAAACGATACTGGAGGTGGTTTCACAGTGAATGTTATAGGATTCCCGGCAAACTTCATCAATTGGAAGACCGCTTCTCAGAGCGATTATGAGTGGATACGGATGGAGCAGACGCAGACATCTTCAAACCGTGAAGTTAATGCTATAATTAGACAATAGAACAAGTATAATTTCATTTATTATAAGTAAGACATGAAAAAGGTTTTTATTCTTGCCATAACGGCTATGTTCGTCTTGGCATCTCAAGCCCAGATTGTTAGTTCACGTAGCACTGGTATCACCAAAGTTAAGAAAGAAAGAACTAATTTCTTCGCTATCGACATGGGAGCTGGCACCTTTTCCGGTGACTGGAACAATACGGGCACAGGCATTGACTTAGGTTTCCGTTGGACAAAAATGTTCACTGAGAATATCGGATGGGATATCATCAAGGCTGGAGCCATGACTGATACCAAGAACTTCGGCGAGGCTTTGAACGTTCAGTTCAAGACGGGTGTTCGTGGTGTGTCCCCCGTCCTTTTTGGTCAATCGACATTATACGCTGCTGCTTCTGCTGGCTATGGATTGTTTACCGATGAAGCAGAAAGTGCTTTTGTTTGGGAAGTCGGTGCTGGTCTGAATATTACACCGCATATTGCTGTTGGTGTTGCTTATAATGCTCAAAGCATGTCAAGAGATATTAAATATTACGACCATTATGGATATCACAAAGAAAAGATAGACATCAAAGGTGGCTATACCTCGTTAAAGCTTAGTTTCACATTCTAACATCAAATAATTATTATATGAAGAAAATATTACTTTTGGCTCTAACATCTATGTTTGTTGTAGCCACTCATGCTCAAATTGTATCATCTCGTAGTACGGGCATTACAAGGGAAAAGGTAGAGAACAATAATTGGAGTACACTCTATCTACAGTGGAATCCCAGTAGTGCAGTACCAAGCCAAGGAGACTCAAAGACATTTACAGGTTTTAGTATTGGCTATAACAAGGCTATCGGACTGACCCAACAGGCTCCCCTCTATTTGGAATTCGGTTTAGGAGTTCAGTATTCATATCGCAGCGATACTGAGAAAGAGACTTATTACAACGGTTACGGTTATCAAACGTATGAACTTGATGAAAAGTTTAGTATGCTCTCTGCGAAAGTTCCCTTTCAGTTAGATTATGTGTATAACATTCCTAACACGTCAGTAGATATTATACCCAATGCAGGCCTTGATTTCCGTTTCAATATCTTGGGTAAAATAAAATATGAGGGTGGTGGATATTCAGAAAGTAGAAACCTCTTTGACAAGGACGATATGGGCGGTGATGACTATACTTGGAACCGTTTCCAGGTTGGGTGGCACATTGGCTTGAACGCTCGCTTCAATAAGAAATACCTGCTCGGAGTCTCCTATGGAACAGACTTCTCTGAGATTGCAAAGGAGGTGAAAATCCATACAACATCTGTAACGCTGGGACTTTGCTTCTAAAGGACTTCCAATTTTAGATTAAGCATTATTTGAGGGACAGGTAACGAGTTACCTGTCCCTATTATAAAATCTCATTTTACTATGACTAAAAACAAATTCAACTCGATTTCCATCTCAATTCTTATCGCCAGTCTATGTTAATTCGACCAGTCCGAAGTAACTAATTACTTCCAGTTTTCTAACCACTCAACCAATTAAAGCAATGACATTTTCCCCCGATGTCCCGATGCCATGTTAAAGACTAATATTTCCTGCACTTCTTGCACTTCCTGCACCTGAAAATCTATCGACCACAGATTGAACGGATGAAACGGATTATTATTCTAATCATACCAATGATTGTCTGATTTTTATCCAACGTACCTGGACTGTCAGTCCAACATGCTTGGACTGACAGTCCCAACAACATGGACTAAATTTGGTACGGTAGTTAATATGTGTTAACAACAATAGTCGCCAACCATCTTCATCCAGATGCAGGTTGCGGTGCAACTTCTGGTGCAGGAAAAATCGCGTAACTCGCTGATAATGTGCGCAGGTGCAAGAAGTGCAGGATTTCTTTAAATAAAGGAAGTCTGGGGGTTAAGGTCTTCGTGCTGATAGGATAGCATAGGATTATCATCTTGTGATTACACATTTTGTGTAATACATTTTGTGTAATCAAAAAAGTTTCGTATCTTTGCAGCAGAATTGCGACCTTATTATTAAGAAGACATGGAGAATCCGTTTATCATCAAGTCGTATGAATCAAAAGAACTGTTCTGCAATCGAGAGGAAGAACTTCAACAGATGCTGCGCAACTGCATCAACAGTAGTGACATGACACTGATTTCTCAGCGTCGTATGGGAAAAACCGGGCTTATACTGCGTTTGTTCGACGAGATCAAAGACGTAAGACCTGATATTCATACCATTTATTTCGACATCTTTGCCTCACGCAGTATCGATGACTTCATAAAACTGATGGCAGAGGCTGCCATGAAATCATTTCCATCGAAGACTACTATGGGCGAAAAACTACTGACATTTATCAAATCGCTCCGTCCGCAACTATCGTTTGACACCATTACGGGTGAGCCTCAGTTACATATTGCCTATCAGACGGCCCATGAAAAGGAATATACATTGAGAGGACTCTTCGATTTTCTCGACAGCCAAAAAGAACATATTGTAATAGCCATTGACGAGTTCCAGCAGATTCGCGACTATCCGGAACAAAACATGGAGGCTTTGTTGCGTACTTATATCCAGCAGACACACAACCTGACCTTTATCTTCTGCGGAAGTAAGAAACACATGATGACAGATATCTTTGCCAATGAGAAAAAACCTTTCTATAACAGTACTGCGTTTGTGAGTCTCGATAAGATTTCTGAGACTTCCTATTCTGCCTTTATCCGCCAGTTGTTTAAGGACCGGCATCGCAGTATTACCGACGAGGCCTTGCAGTTTATCTTGGATTGGACCCGACGACATACCTATTACACACAACAACTGTGCCATACTGTGTATGCCAACGGTAACGAAACCGTCACCATCGACGATGTCAAGAAAGCTTGTGAACAGCTGATGAAGCAGGGCGAAGCCGTGTATCTGCAATATCGTCAGATGCTGACAGAGAAGCAATGGGACTACCTTATCGCCGTAGCCAAAGAAGGAAGTGTACAACAGATTACCGCCTCTGCCTTCCTGAGGAATCATAAGATCGGAACACCCTCTGTTTCACGTCGCCATGCCGACTCCCTTTGCGAGAAAGGTTTGCTCAACGATGATATTACTATCAATGGTACGACGTACTCTCTCAGCGACGTGTTCCTTTCCCATTGGATGGAACGGTTGTAAACTTTGAATTATATGACAAAAGATGTTGCATTAGTATTGTCAAGTGGTGGCGCAAGGGGACTTGCTCACATCGGTGCTATTGAGGAGCTCGAGGCACAGGGTTACCGTATCACCTCTATTGCGGGCTGTTCGATGGGAGCTCTCATCGGAGGAGTCTATGCGGCAGGGAAGTTGGAGGAGTTCCGCGAATGGATGAAGAAGGTAGATCGGAAGAAGATGCTGGAGCTGACGGACTTCTCGCTAAGCCTCAATCATATAGTAAAAGGGGCGCGCATCATCGAGGCCATCATGGAATTTGTGCCTGACATGCCGATTGAGGACCTGCCACTACCCTATTGCGCCGTAGCCACCGACCTGAAAGCAGGCCGCGAGATCGTTTTCCGCAAAGGCAGTCTATTCGATGCCATCCGTGCATCCATCTCCCTGCCCTCGTTCTATGAGCCAGTGCATCGCAACGGCATGATACTCATTGACGGTGGAGTGACGAATCCCATGCCGATGAATCGCGTGTCACGCCATGAGGGCGATATCATGGTTGCGGTCGATGTAAGCGGCCATGACTACGAGGCACAGTCGGCACTTCAGCAAGAGATAGCAGAGAAGCGCAAGCGCAGCACTTCGCTGACACAGCAGATTCTGAACAAACTGATTCCCGACAATCTAGAATTCAACTATTACACGATGCTCTCGCGTGTCAGTTCGCTGATGATTCGCCAAAACTCCATCCTCATGACCCAGCTGATGAAGCCCGACGTGCTTGTTGACATTCAGATGAGTCGTTACGGCGGTTTCGACTACGACAAGTCAGAAAAGCTCATTGCCATAGGCCGCCAAAAGATGCAACAAGCCCTCAGCAAGTTTTCGGACCGATAACAAAAAAAACAACAGCAGCTACATCGTCATACCGTAGCTGCTGTTGTTTTTTATTACAGGAGAATCAAAGCTTCTGTTCCACCTCAATCTCAGTGAATGTCTCGATGATGTCACCCACCTGGATGTCGTTGAAGTTGACCAGCGAGATACCGCATTCCAGACCCGTAGCCACTTCCTTGGCATCGTCCTTGTAGCGCTTCAGGGCATCGATGGCGGCAGTGTGTACGACGATACCGTCGCGTACCACACGGGCCTTGTCCTTGTTGTG
>JAEEGL013033004.1_pt1 | contig 50493 bp, 40 predicted proteins | sample 9134231 | NCBI WGS metagenome assembly JAEEGL01 (sample SAMN16246548, study PRJNA631951) | gut metagenome | biome: gut microbiome; feature: rumen; material: fiber-attached | host: Bos | place: Iran: Karaj | collected 2018-10 | reverse complement strand
TCACACGATCGATCAGTCCAAGTGCATCAAGTGCGGCACTTGCATGGAGAAGTGCAAGTTCGGCGCGATCTCCAAAAAGTAAGTTAGGGGAGGAAGCCACATGAATATGATTTCTTTTAAGATAGATGGCGTTCCGGTAACCGTGCCGGCGGGGACTACGATCCTTGAGGCGGCCAGGCAGGCGGGCATTCGCATCCCCACCCTGTGTTACATGAAGGATGTCAACGAGATCGGCGCATGCCGTATGTGCGTAGTCGAAGCGGGCGGCAGAGCCCTCCAGGCCGCGTGCGTTTACCCCGTCGATTCTCTGCCCAGGAACCGTGAGACCGGCGAGTACGCGGAAGTCAAGACCAACACTCCCGCCATCCGCAGGGCGCGCAAGGTCAACCTGGAGCTGCTGCTTTCCAACCACGACAAAAAGTGCTTAAGCTGCGTAAGAAGCACCAACTGCGAACTGCAGGCGCTGTGCCGTGAGTACGGCGTGGAAGACGAGAACCGCTTCGCCGGCGCCATGACCGAGACCAAGGTGGACAATTCTTCGCTGTCCATCGTGCGCAACAATGCCAAGTGCATACTGTGCCGCAGATGCGAAGCCGTCTGCGAAAAGGTGCAGCATGTGGGCGTTATCGGCCCCACCATGCGCGGCTTCAAGACCCAGATCCTTCCCGCGTGGAATATGGGTCTTGCTGAGACCGGCTGTATCAACTGCGGTCAGTGCATCAACGTATGTCCCACCGCCGCCCTTACCGAAAAGGATGACACAAAGGAAGTGTTCGACGCGCTGGCTGATCCCAACAAGTACGTGGTAGTGCAGACTGCTCCCGCCGTAAGGGCTGCTCTGGGCGAAGAGTTCGGTATCCCCATGGGCACTTCCGTGACCGGAAAGATGGCTGCCGCGCTGCGCCGTATGGGCTTTGACAAGGTGTTCGACACAGACTATGCCGCTGACCTCACGATCATGGAAGAGGCCAACGAGCTGGTCGCCAGGGTCAAGGAAGGCGGCGTGCTGCCCATGATCACTTCCTGCTCTCCCGGCTGGATCAAGTTCTGTGAGACCTACTATCCCGAGTTTATCCCCAACCTTTCTTCCTGCAAGTCTCCTCACGAGATGGAAGGCGCCGTGATCAAGTCCTATTTCGCCGAGAAGGAAGGCATCGATCCCCATAAGATCGTGGTCGTCAGCGTAATGCCCTGCACCGCGAAGAAGTTCGAGTGCAAGCGCCCCGAAATGGGCCACGACGGCATGGCGGATGTGGATATCGTTATCACCACCCGCGAGCTCGCCAGGATGATCAAACAGTGCGGCATCCGCTTTGAGAAGCTGGCTGACGAAGACTTTGACGACATGCTGGGCGAGTCCACCGGCGCCGCGGTTATCTTCGGCGTCACCGGCGGCGTTATGGAAGCTGCCCTCAGGACTGCCTACGAAGTCATCACCGGCGAAAAACTGCAGAAGCTGGAGTTCGTCGATGTGCGCGGTTTCGAAGGCGTGAAGGAAGCCAGCTACAACTTAAACGGCCTGGAAGTAAAGGTGGCCGTTGCCCACTCCACCGGCGCCGCGGCCAAGCTGCTCGACGCTGTGAAGAGCGGCGAGAAGAATTACACCTTCATCGAAGTCATGGGCTGCCCGGGCGGCTGCATCAACGGCGGCGGCCAGCCTCTGGTCTCTCCCGAGAAGCGTCTTGAGATCGATGTCAAGGCTCTGCGCGCCAAAGCCCTTTACGATGAGGATGCCGCGAAGCCCATACGCAAGTCCCATGAGCTTCCCGCCATCAACAAGCTGTATGATGAGTACTTCGGCAAGCCCAACAGCCACAAGGCCCACGAGCTGCTGCATACTCACTATACTGCCCGTAAGCTGTATAACGATTAAGCCAAACCATAAAAAAGTCCCGTCCTGTAAGGGCGGGGCTTTTTAGTGTTCGGCACGGTCACATTTAACTCAAAATCAATCGTTAACAGGGCGGAAATAAAGTATAATCATCACGTTGCGGCTGTTATACCGATCATTTGGAGGGGATCATGTTACAGAGCTTTTCCGTGGCTTTTAACGCGGTGTTTCCGTTTGTGATATATCTGGGCGTCGGCTATTTTGCGGTCAGGATTAAACTTGCCGACGAAGCGTTTATGGAAAAACTGAACCGCTTCATTTTTAAGCTGCTGTTTTCCGTGCTCATGTTTAAAAACGTGTATACGGCGACGGTGGAAAGTATCCCTTCCGCAACGCTTATAATCGTATCCGTAGCGGGGATAATCGGGCTGATCCTGCTGCTTTTGCTTATCGTTCCCAAACTGTCAAAAGAAAACCCCAGGCGCGGCGTGATAATCCAGGCGCTGTTCAGAGGCAATTTTATATTGTACGGCATTCCGCTGGTCACACATGTTTTCGGCGAGGAGCGCGCGGCGATAACCGGCTTTATGACGCTGATAGTGGTCAGCCTGTTCAATATCGCGGCGGTCATAATCCTTGAAAGCTACAATGAGCACGGTGAAGGCATAAAGATAGGCAGGATCCTTTTGAACCTTGCCAAAAACCCGCTCATGCAAGGCTGTGTAGCCGGGCTCATCTTTTTCGCGCTGGGGATCAAACTGCCCAAGTTTCTGGATACGCCGGTAAACGCGCTTGGCAACCTCGTTACGCCTGTCAGCATGATCACTCTTGGCGGCACACTGAAATTCAAGGCATTTGGCAAGAATAGAAACGCTATCCTGAGCGTAAACGTGATAAGGCTTATACTTATACCTCTTGTAATGCTTGCGATCGGATACGCGTTCGGTCTAAGGCAGGCGGAGCTATACATGATGCTGGTGGTTTTCGGTACGCCCGTGGCGGTCGCTTCATATCCCATGGCGGTTAACATGGGTGGAGACGGAGAACTCGCAGGACAGATCGTTTTTACGAGCACCGTCGTTTCGCTGTTCACTATATTCGCTTTTACTTTCATGCTTGCTCAGCTGGGGCTGATAGTCTGAAGAATTGATAAGATTCAATTTCTGTTAAATAACGACGAAAAAATGTAAAATGCCATAAATGGTGCTATAATAATATCACCCGGATTGATGAATACTGTACACGGCGTGTGCCTCCCATTGGAAAACCCGATGCAAGCAGCGAAATGAAATGGTATACACAACATCGGGCCAATAAAGGAGGATTATACAATGTTCGAAGACAAGACCCTGGTTTGCCGTGAATGCGGCAAGGAATTCGTATTTTCTGCCAGCGAGCAGCAATTCTACACCGAGAAGGGCTTTCAGAATGAGCCCGGCAGGTGCCCCGCGTGCCGTGCGGCCCGCAAGGCCAACGGCGGCGCTCCCCGCGGCGAGCGTCAGATGTATGACGTGATCTGCGACGGCTGCGGACGTCCCACTCAGGTGCCTTTCCAGCCCAGAGGCGACAGGCCGGTTTACTGCCGTGACTGCTTCAACGCCAACCGTCCCGAGAGGTTCTGATCAAACAAAAAGAACGCCGTCAGTAACGACGGCGTTCTTTTTGTTACTGTCTGCCGGTAAAATACACCCGAGACGTTACCGGCTTTATAGTTCTGTCAAGAGTTATTTGAAGTACAGGAATGATATCGTCAGGCACACTATCCATATTGATCTTTAACCTGTTGCCGTCCGAACGGTAAGCTAACGGGCAGCCGTCAAGCGAGGATACCGACAGCACGTTTCCGGGCAGACCCTCAAGCGTAAGCCCGGCAAAGCGTTTTGCATCAAGAATAAACAAGTATATACTGTTGTCCCTGAAAGTAGTAACATAAACGTCGTCAACGGGTTCCAGGGGACCGCCGCGCGTGGAATAGATGGCGTCGGAGTGTTTTTTTATCCAATTCCCGAATTCTGAGACGCGGTTCAGGATATTGTCAGAAAGCTTGCCGTTTTTATCGGGGGCGATATTCCATAGGATATTGCCGTCTCTGCCTATAACGTTTACCAGCATGCGCACGAGCCAGTCAAGTTCCTGAACTGGATCGTCTTCCATCCAGCCCCAACTCACACCTGAGCACAGGCACAGCCCCTTTTCCCAGGGCACAGTGATGATGCCGCCGCTGATGGGATTGGAGCCTTCGTCGCAGTAGAAATCGCCTTCCCAACCGGAGCGGGGATTGATAACCGCCTTTGGGGCATGATTTCTGACCATCCTGTTCAGCTTATCCGGTTCCCAGAACCAGGCGCTGGAAGTGTCGGAACCTTTGTGCGCGAGCCAGCCTCCGTCATACCAGAGTATATCCGGTACGCCGTAACGCGTTACGAGCTCTTCTACCTGTCCGTAGCATTGACGCTTCATGATCTCGGCGTTGTCCCTAAGATTCTGTGGGTCGAAATAACCCGGGAAGCGCCAGTCCATGGGAGAGTAATAATACCCACATTTAATGCCGTACCTGCGGCAGGAATCAGTGTATTCCTTAACAAAATCCCTTTTCGCAGCGGAATTGACAGAGGTAAAACCTTTATAGCTCGCAGGGCTGTCCCAGAGCGCGAAGCCGTCATGGTGCCGTGTGACCATGACACAGTAATTCGCGCCAAGGGCTTTCGCGATTTCAATCCACTCGTCCGTAGAGAACGCTTCGGGTCTAAACGACTTGGCAAGCGACTCGTAAGCGCGATAGGGGATCTTTTCGTTGAACCGCGCCCATTCGCCGCGGCCCAGCAGGGAGTACAGTCCCCAGTGGATGAACATGCCTATCTTGGCGTCACGCCACCATTTCAGGTCCGATTCCTCAAGTTTCAGGCCTTCTGCGCGCATACCGCCCAGGCTTTTGAAGTTCACGTTGCTTTTGAGCATGGACTGCAGCTCGGCCCCGGTAAGTTCCTTTGGAAGTTTTACGGGCATGGTATCCTCCTATGGAAAAGGCGGGGGAGAACCCCCGCCTTAAAAGTTTTGCGTGTCAGTTGGCGGCGTATTCGGCAATGATGGCCTGATAGTCGGCACCGTTAACAACGCTCTCAACAAACGCGGTCCACTCATCGGCGCTGATCTCGCCCATGATGTACTTGGTGATGTTGGCGTTGGTTTCGGACACGATGTTGGTCCAGGAAGTGTTGTAGGTCTCGGAGAACTTGTTCTGGTTGGAGAAGCCCAGGCCGGTCTCGTCGAGGTAGTTGGCGAGCACTTCGCGGATATCCCTGGCCCTCTGGATGTTCTCGTCAGAAGCCCTCTGAGCGCCGGAACGCATGAACTTGGAAGTGATCTGGTCGGCGTCGGTCTTCAGGAAGATCTGGTTCCAGGCGCCTACATAGCCTTCGGTCCTGGCCTGGCCATACACGTTGTCGGGACCCTTTTTGTCCAGGGTGCCGTCTTCCAGCACCGCGTAGTGGATGCCTTCAACGCCGTCGGCCATGATCTTGTTGTATCCGGGATACTCTTCCTCAGTGGCGCAGAACACCTGGAAGATCTTGTTCAGCTTGGCTTCGTCTTCGGCAACCCTGGCGGAGATCGCTATGCAGCTGTCGATATCGGAAGAGTTGGCGGCGATAACGATGCCGTTGTCGCCCTCAACGGGCATGAGGCACCAGGCTTCATAGGTGTCGGGGCAGACCTTGTCGAAGATGCGGTTGGTCACCAGGTCAGCAGACTGGTTCCAGTTGTACCACGCAGTCAGGTAGGCAACGGAGCGGCCGCCCTTCCACTTGGAGGTGTCGGAGTTGGACAGGGCGAACTCGGCATCGAGCACGCCGGCGTCATACAGGTCCTTCATCCAGTTGAGGAAGTTGATGTAGTTCTTGTCGAAGCAGATATACTCGAAATTGCCGTCCTCATCGAAGCCCCAGTCCATCTGGCCGGTGAAGGCTACCGCGAAGGCGGTGGTGCGGGCGTTATTGATAATATCGCCGTAGAAGTCGAGGGCGTAGATCTTCTCGCCTTCGCCTTCGGTGGCGGCGTTGGACAGGGCGATAAGCCAATCCTTCAGCTCTTCCATGGTGGTGGGCTCGTCTTCGAAGCCGTACTTCTTCATGAGGTCACGGCGCACGGTGATGCCGCTCTGCTGCGCGATCTCGGCCTTGGAGCGGGGCAGGATGTAGATGCCGCCCTTATAGGTGGCCTGGTCCCACATGCTCTGGCTCCAGCCCTTGAACACGGCGTTGTTGGCGATGAGGCCGTCTTCACCGTACAGGTAGGGGGTGAGGTCCAGGAACTGGCCGTTGTCGATGGCCTTGGTAAATACGGGATAGTAGTAAGCGCCGTTGTTTTTGTTGACCTGGATGACGTCGGGCTGGGTGCCGGCGATGATCATGGCGTTTACCTTCTCGTTGTAGTCGTTATAGTTGACCCATTCGATATCCATGTTGACGCCGAACAGATCTTCCCAGTAACGCTCCATGGCGCTGTCGGAGGAAGGACCATAGCCCCAGTCGACGCCCATGACGGTGATGGTCACCCTCTCTTCGGTCTCAGCGGTGGCCATGAGACCCATGGTCAGAGCGAGGGCGAAGACAAGGATAAGGGAAAGCACTTTCTTCATACGGGAAATACCTCCAATTTATTAATTACAAACGCATAAGCGTGTAATCCGGTGTTTAGCCCTTCACCGCGCCGACCATGACGCCTTTGGCGAAATACTTCTGCATGAAGGGATAAATGCAGAGTATCGGGAACACAACGACTATCAGGGAAGCCATGCGCATGACTTCCTGAGGAACTTTCTTGGCCAGGTCGTCCGCCACGTCAACGACTTCGCTGATGTCGGTGGACAATACGAGTTTTTGCAGGTAGACCTGCAGCGGCTGCTTGCTGGAGGAAGTCAGGTACAGTATGGCGGAGAAATAGCAGTTCCAGTAGCTGACGAACGCGAACAGTGTGAATGTGGCGAGCATCGCGAGGGACAGCGGCAGGATTATCCTGAAGAACATCTTTATAGTGCCGCAGCCGTCTATCTCGGCGGCTTCCTCAAGATCCCTCGGCAGTTCCTGGAAGAAGCTCTTCATGACCATAACGGTCCACGCGCCGCAGGCGGAGGGGAGGATGTTGGCGAACCAGCTGTTTATGAGCCCCAGATTCTTGATGTTGATGAAGTTGGGGATCATGCCGGCGCCGAAGAGCATGGTGAACATGACAAGGCGGTTTATAAGCTTCCTGCCGACCAGCTCGTCCTTGGAAAGCATGTAAGCCAGCCCGGCGTTCGCGCATACGTTTATGGGAGTGCCCACGAAAGTGATGAACAGGGAAGCTTTCAGGGCGTTAAGGAATCCCTTGCCGCTGAGTATCAGGCTGTACGCCTCAAGGGACCACTTCTTGGGCCAAAGGTAGAATGTGCCGGAGGTGTAAGCTGTGGAATCCGTGAAGGAGATGACCAGTACGTACAGGAAAGGCAGCACCATCGTAGACGCAAGCAGTGCGAGCAGCAGCCCGATGATAAGCTGGTAGATGTTCTCGCTCGTACGCATGCCCAGACGGCGGAATTGTTTGTCATTAACTGGATTTTTGATGAGATCCCGTGTCATGTCCCGCCTCCTTATATGATGCCCTTCATGCCGTTTGACGACACGATACGGTTGGTAACGATCACGAGGATCGTGCTGACTACTGACTTGAACATGCCGATCGCGGTAGTGTAGCTGAACTGGGTAGAGCCGCTCTTGACGCCGTTGTTGTAGATGTAGACTTCAAATACTTCCAATTTGTCCTTAACGAGGGCATTGGTCATGAGCAGCACTTGCTCAAAGTCGACGGATATTATGGAACCCATTTTAAGTATGAGCATTACCGCGACGGTGGGCAGTATGCAGGGCAGGGTGATATGGATTATGGACTGGAATTTGTTGGCGCCGTCGATCTTCGCGGCTTCGTAAAGCCCCTGGTCTATACCGGCTATGGCGGCAAGATAAACGATGGAACCCCAGCCGACACCCTTCCAGACCGACTGCAATACAATAATGAAGTAAATAATGCTTTTGTCAAACAGGAAGGAATGCGCGGTGCCCCCGTTGGAAACGATGATCTTGTTGATAAGACCCTGCTCGCTGCTGAGCAGGAAGAAGGTAAGGCTGACGACGATCGTCCAGGATAGGAAGTGAGGCAGATAAATGGTGGTCTGTATGGTCTTTTTGAACGCCGCGGAGCGAACCTCGTTGAGCAGCAGCGCCAGTATGATGGGGGCAGGGAACGTCAAAAGACTGAGCGCGCTGATCGTCAGGGTGTTGCGCAGCATCAGGTAGAACTTGGAATCGTTAAAGAGTTTTGCGAAATGCTTGAACCCCACGAAAGGACTTGCGGCAAGACCGATCCAGGGGTCGTATTCCTCAAACGCCATTAACAGGCTGCCCATAGGGAGATAGTGAAACAGGAAAATGACTGTCATGCCGGGCAGGCCCAAAAGGTACAGCCAGCGATATTTCAGCAGGCGTACGATTATTGATTTTTTCCGTTCGCGAAAGGTCATGGAGCAACCTCCTGACGGGTGTTGGAACAAAATGGAACAATGAAAATGACTGTCCAAATACATTATATCAGAACGGCAATAAGTTGTCTATACACGATAAGGATTATTTTTCATGAATTTATACTTTCTTATATGAATTTTTGACAATACAAGGCAGAAATGGATATGAAAAAAGCTCAAAGTATTACTGCCGGGCTCGATCGCTCTATGGGCAAGCATGGGAAGCCGCTGCATATAAAATTTGTATACTGAAATATTATGTTAAATTTTAGCATATACTTGTGCTTTGCTGATGCGTCGATTATAATAGAAAAAGATATATGGAGGGCATATGAGCAAATTAAGACTTTCAGACATTGCAAAGGCGGCAGGCGTGTCCACCGCCAGCGTTTCCAATGCGCTAAACTATAAGACCGGCATAAACACCGACAAAGCCGAGTCCATCCGCCGTCTCGCCGCGCAGATGGGTTACAAGACTCCGGCGGAATCGGACAGGCGCAGCATGCGCTTTGTCATTTACAGGAAACACGGCAAGGTGGTAATGGACACCGCGTTTTTCAGCCAGCTCATCGAAGGAATACAGGATGAATGCCACAGGCTCGGGTGCGACCTGCTTATAAACAAATGCACGGGCGAGGACGATATAACCGAGCTTTTAGACAGGCCTATGCTGCTGCTCGCCACCGAAATGGACGAAAGCGACCTGATACCGCTTGCCCGCATGGCACACCCGGTACTGCTGCTGGACAGCGATTTCAAGTTTGAAAGCTACTGCAGCGTGTCCATTGACAATCAGGAAGCGGGCTATCTTGCCGCGAAGTACCTGGTTTCCAAGGGGCATACCGATTTCGGGTTCCTGGATTCATCTCTGCCGTTTAACAACATGGAAGATCGTTACCGCGGTTTCGCCTACGGGCTTGCTTCTGAAGGCTTCCCGGAGCCCGTCCGCATCCCCGTGGAGCCTACCGTAGAGGGCGCTTACGTGGATATGTACCGTTATGTGGAAAACCACACGAATGACCTGCCGAAGGCGCTGTTCGCGGGCAATGACATAATCGCAATGGGTTCCATCCGTGCCTTAAAGGGGCAGGGCTACAAGCTGCCGGACGATATCTCAATAATCGGAATGGACGATATGCCCATGTGCCAGGTCATAGAGCCTGCCCTCAGCACCATAAGGGTGGATAAGACCCGTCTGGGCAGGATCGCCGTTGACCGCCTGTGGGAAATGATGAAATACAACGAAAAAACGCCTATCAGGATAAGGATGGGCGTCAACGTGGTCGAAAGGGAGAGCGTAAGGACGGTCAAACCGGAGGAATAACATATTGAAACTGTTTGAGGCGAGTTTTGAGTCGCTCTACAATTTCAAAGCGCCTGAATGGTACAGGGACGCCAAGTTCGGGATCTGGTCCCACTGGGGCCCCCAAAGCGTGCCTATGTTCGGCGACTGGTATGCAAGAAAGATGTATCAGGAAGGTACTCCCGCTTACGAACACCACCTGCGGCTGTACGGCCATCCTTCCGTATTCGGTTACAAGGATATCTGCGCCCTGTGGAAGGCCGAAAAGTTCGACCCCGACGAACTGATAGACCTTTATATCGACAGCGGCGCGAAGTTTTTTGCCGCGCAGACTACCCACCATGACAATTTCTTCAACTATGATTCCGCCGTGAACCCCATGAACAGCGTTAACGTGGGCCCGCACAAGGACATCTGCGCCATGTGGGAGCGCGCTGCAAGGAAAAGAGGGCTGCCATTTGGCATTACCGAGCATTTGGGAGCGTCTTTCAGTTGGTGGCGGTTCAATAAGGGTGCGGACAAATACGGCCTCTACAAGGGCGTTCCGTATGACGGAAATGACCCCGATTACAGAAAGTTTTATCACGACAACTACTGCCATGTCACCGACGATCCGGGCGTAAACATACCATGGTATACGGAGGACGTGGGCTTTCACGAGTACTGGCTTGACGCGGTCACGGAAATGATAGACCGTTTTCAGCCTGATTTTTTGTATTCCGACGGTTCCCTGCCCTTTGGCAGGCACTGGGCAAATAAGCCGCAGAGATGCGAAGACGACATGGCCTACAACTACGGTCTTGAAGCCGTGAAGCGGCTCTACAACACCTCGATAGAGCGTTACGGTGAAAACCGGGCGCTGTACCTGCAAAAAAACAAAGGGCCCGAGATATACAGGATAGGCGTACTGGACTGCGAGCGCAGCGTGCTCGACTCGCCCTCGGAAGAGGTCTGGAATACCGACACTTGTATCGGGGACTGGTTCTATCACGCAGATCAACCCTACAAGCAGCCTTCTCATATAATAGAGATGCTTGTGGATATAGTATCCAAGAATGGCTGCCTCATGCTGAATATACCGCAAAAGCCCGACGGCACGATAGACGAGGAGAGCAGATACATACTGAAATATATCGGCTCTTGGCTCAAACTGTACGGCGGGGGCATCTACGGCACGAGGCCGTGGAGGCTTTGCAAGGAAGGCGATACGAAGATCGCATCCGGCGGCGAGGACAGGGCGGAATGGAAACCGGGAGACATTCGGTACACCTCAAAAAACGGCAGCGTATACGCGTTTCTTATGAAGGCGTATCCCGGGCAGACCGTGGCGCTGAAAGCGTTCGACAGAGGCCGTGTGCAGAAAGTCACTATGCACGGCTGCGGCGAGCTTGGTTTTGTCCATGAGCTGGGTACGCTGCTTGTCCGTCTGCCTGACGCGCTGCCGAGCGAGTGCGTGAACATGCTTACGATCAGCGGGGATCAACTGTAGATGGCTGTATTTCATAACGGCGGCCTGAACGAGTTCCCGCTGATATATGACACTGAAGGCTGTGTGCTGAACGCCAGCGACGGTGGCATAATACGGGCGGACGGGTATTTCCACTGGTACGGGCTCGCGCTGCGTCCGCTGCCTTTCGGCAAAAACGGGCAGGGCGGCCAGGTAAGCGACACCGGTGTGGTTATGTACAGGTCCCGGAATATGTGTGACTGGGAGTTTGAGAATGTCATACTGCCTGTGGGCAGCGATAACGATGCGCTTTTCAAAGCGCCGTTAAGGTACGAGCGCCCGAAGATCCTGCATAACAGTGTCACAGGCAAATATGTGCTATGGTGCCATTTTGTCGCCTGCCCGGGAGATCACGGTTTTAACGACGGCGCCGCCGAAGCGCTGGCCGCCGTGTGTGACAGCGTAAACGGCACATATAAAGCTGAAAGAGTATTCCGCCCGATAGACCGGAAGGGTTACGTCAGGGACTGCACGCTGTTTAAAGACGACGATGGCGCCGCGTATTTCATATACGACAGGCACGTGTCAAACGCGTTCAATCCCGTCCTCCGGCCGTTTGAACGCTGCCTTCACGCGATCAGGCTGACAGGCGATTACTTAAACGAGACGAACTGCCGGGCAAGGCTTGACGCCTGCGACGGCCGGGAAGCGCCCTGCATGTTCAAGCGCAACGGCATATACTACCTGATCACGAGCGGTCTGACGGGTTGGGCGTACAACGAGGCAGTATACTTTATCTCGGATGACCCCTTTACAGGCTGGAAACGCATGGGAAACCCGTGCATAGGCGAATGCAGCGACACCACTTTCAATTCCCAACCTACGCAGGTCATCATAATAAACGACGCGTATTACCTGCTGTGCGAAAGGCACAATACGGACAATTTCCTTAACTGTTCCCATATACTGCTGCCGATAGATTTTGAAAAAGACGGCAAGATCACCATCACGTATTCAGAGGATGTCTGCTTGGACACATGAGGAGGTAAACTTGACTACTCAACAGCTGATCGAAAAAGCAAACGAGATACGCGCGTATGCCGTGACCATGATCTGCAACGCCAAAACGGGACACACGGGCGGCGCGATGAGCGTAAGCGACATACTGACGGTGCTGTTTTACGACGTAATGGATCTCAGACCGGAAAATGTCGATTCTCCCGACAGAGACAGGTTTTTCCTGAGCAAGGGACATTCCTGCGAACCTTATTACGCTATACTTGGAGACCTCGGGTTTTTCCCCAGAAGCGAACTCGCGTCATTTTCAAAAGCGGGTTCCCCGATCATCGGGCATCCCAACAACTCGGTAAACGGCGTTGAGGTCTGCACGGGCGCTTTGGGGCACGGTCTGCCCGTTGCCGTAGGAGCGGCGCTTGGCGCGAAAAGGACCGGGAAAAGCTATAAAACGTTTGCGGTGATGGGCGACGGCGAACAGGCCGAAGGCAGCGTATGGGAAGCTGCCATGGCCGCCGCCAACTATAAGCTGGATAATCTCTGGGCCGTTGTCGACAGGAACGGGCTGCAGATAAGCGGTTCCACGGAAGACGTTATGGCTCTGGACAAGCTCTCCGAAAAGTACTCCGCTTTCGGCTGGGACGTTCAGGAAACAGACGGCAACGACATTTCCGCATTGCGGGCTTACTTCCATTCCGAAAGGCCTGAAGGGAGACCGCATATGCTGATAGCGCACACGGTCAAGGGCAAGGGCCTTCCTTTCGCCGAGAACAAAGCCGAATGGCATCATAAAGTACCCACCGAAGAACAGCTCAAAGCAGTGTACGAGGCTTTGGGAGTAAAGGAGGTTAGCTTCTGATGGAAATGAAACATCTGCGCGGCGCCTTTACGCAGGAAATAGAACGGCTTGCCACGGAAGATAAGACCATTTACGCGCTGGCTACCGACAGCCGGGGCAGCGTTACACTGACCGATTTCGCAAAACATCTCCCAGGGCAGTTCGTGGAATGCGGCATAGCCGAACAGGATGCCGTGGGCATCGCGGCTGGTCTTGCGAACGCCGGGCTCAGGCCTTTTGTCTGCGGACCAGCGTGCTTTTATTCCATGCGCAGCGCCGAACAGGTAAAGGTGGATGTGGCGTACAGCCACATGAACGTCAAAATCATAGGCGTATCCGGAGGTGTCAGTTACGGGGCGCTGGGCTCCACTCATCACTCCACTCAGGATATCGCGCTGATGCGGGCCATACCGGGGCTGGAAGTATATATCCCGTCAGACGCGGTACAGATGACCGCGCTCACGGACTATCTCGCCAAAAGCGACGTGCCCGCCTATGTGAGAGTTGGGCGGGGAGCCGTTCCGGTATTTTACGACGCGGACACGGAATTCCTTCCGGGCAAAGCCAAAAAACTCAGGACCGGGCACGACGGAGCGATCATCGCCTGCGGTGAAATGGTCTATCCCGCGCTTCAGGCTGCGGACATGCTTGCCGGGCAGGGTCATTCCTTCAGCGTTTACGATATGTTCAGCATAAAGCCACTGGATACAGAGGCGATCATTGAAGCCGCAGAAACGGGCCTGGTGATAACCGCGGAGGAACACTCCGTTTACGGCGGGCTCGGCGGCGCAGTCAGCGAAGTGCTCTCCCAGAATAAGCCGACTCCGATGATAATAATGGGACTGCCGGATGAAAAGACGTATTCCGGGACCAGTGCCGAAGTGCTTGCTCACTACGGATTGACGACGCAGGGAATCGCCAAGCGCGCGGCGGAAGGACTTAAAAAATGGCGTATATAGTTTCCATAGACCAGTCTACATCCGCCAGCAAAGTGTTTTTAGTAGACCGGAAAGGCGCGATAGTACGCAGGTTTTCAAAAAAGCACGCGCAGTATTATCCAAACACCGGCTGGTCTGAGCACGACGCGGGAGAAGTATTCGATAACGTCGTCGAAGGCATCAGGGTAGTGACGGAAGGCATACCGGCATCGGAGATAGCGTGCATAAGCATTTCCAATCAGCGCGAGACCACCGCGTTTTTCGAACGTGAGACTGGAAAGCCCGCGAGGAAGGCCATCGTCTGGCAGGATGTACGGGCGAAGCAGCTTTGCGAGGGGCTTAGGTCTTCCGCAAGTAAGGTCAAAGAGCTTACAGGTCTGGACTTAAGCCCGTATTACTCTGCGGCGAAAGCCGCGCACGCGCTGAGCGAGGACGAGACGCTTAAAAAACGCGCTGAAAACGGCGGCATATGCATATCCACGATAGACGGCTATCTCGTATATCGTCTGACGGGCGGCAAGTGTTTCGCCACAGACGTCAGCAACGCTTCACGGACGCAGTTGTTTAATCTGAAGACACTGTCGTTCGACGAAGAACTGTGCAAAGTTTTTTCCATTCCCTCGGTCTGCCTGCCGGAGGTAAAGCTTTCGGACGAATGTTTTGGCGAGACCTCCTGCGACGGGCTTCCCGCCGGGATCAGGATCTGCGGAGTTATGGGCGACAGCCACGCATCGCTCTTCGGCCAGGGCTGCGTATCGGAAGGTCAGGTAAAGACTTCGTACGGCACCGGAAGCTCCGTTATGCTAAACACGGGCGAAAAGATATGCCAAAGCCCCAAAGGTCTCAGCACCAGCGTGGCTTTCGGACGGAAAAACAGGGTGTATTACGCGCTTGAAGGCAATATAACCCACTCGGGCGATACCGTTACCTGGCTGTGCAAAGAAGCAGGGCTCGCATCTGACCCGGCGAACGCGGCAGAACTGGCTTTAAGCGTAAAAGACAGCGGGGGAGTGTTCCTGGTACCCGCGTTTTCCGGCATGGGCGCGCCGTACTTTGACGAAAATGCCCGGGCGGCGTTCATAGGGATGAACCGGGGCACAACAAAGGCGCATCTGGCCCGGGCGGCTGTCGAGAGCATGGCTTATCAGAATGCTGATGTATTGGATTACATGTCGAAAGCTTACGGAAGACCTCTTCAAAAACTGTGCGCGGACGGCGGCGGCAGCCAGAATACCATGCTCATGCAGCTTCAGGCTGACTTGAGCGGGCTTGAAGTCGCTGTGTCAGACGAGACTGAGCTGAGCGCTCTGGGCAGCGCGCTGATGGGCGGCGAAGCCATGGGCCTGTTTGACATCGAAAAAGCGAACACACATAAAGTATGCGTGTACGTTCCGGGCATTTCCGGCGAAGAGCGCAGCGTTAAAATGAAACTATGGCGTACCGCCGTTTCAAGGATAATAAATACTGTGAGTGAGGTGTAAATATGTCTAAATTTGGCGTGATCGTTTCCAACCGCAGCTTTTTTCCCGACCACTTGGTGCTTACTGCCCGCAAAAAGCTCCTGGACTGCCTTGAGAAATGGGGACATTCATACATAACTCTATCTCCTGACGATACGTTCATGGGCGAGACCATGACCTATGACGAAGCGCTCAAATGCGCAGAGCTGTTCAGAAAACACGCCACCGAGATAGACGGCATAATCGTTTGCCTTCCGAATTTCGGCGAGGAAACGGGCGTGGCGGACGCCATCAAAAAAAGCGGGCTGGACTGTCCGATACTGATACAGGCCTGTGATGACGATTTTGACAAACTGCAGCTGGAAAACCGCAGGGACGCGTTCTGCGGCAAGCTTTCCCTGTGCAACAACCTCCGCCAGCAGGGTATCAAGTACACGCTGACATCACGCCACACCTGCCCGGTAGACGGCGGTGAGTTCAAAAAGGACGTGGAGTATTTCTCCAAGGTGTGCGCCGTAGTGAAGGCTTTAAGGAACGCCCGCATAGCTCAGATCGGTGCCCGCGTAATGCCATTCAGGACCGTCAGGTATTCCGAGAAGCTACTGCAAAGAAGCGGCATAACTATTGAGACCGAGGATTTCAGCGAGATCATGGCGGATATAAACGAGATCACCGACGCTGAAGTGATCGAAGCCAAGATCAGTGAGATCCGGGAATACGGCAACGTGCTTGAAGGAATCTCCAGGGAAAAGCTTGAAAAACAGGCCAAGCTCGTGATCGCCGTCGAGAACTGGATGGACGCCCATCACTGCGACGCCAGCGCGATACAGTGCTGGGACAGCGTTGAAGCGAATTACGGCTGCGCCATGTGCCTTGTGATGAGCATGATGGGACAGAAAGGCCGTCCAAGCGCCTGCGAGACCGACATTATGGGCGCTGTCAGCATGCTCGCGCTGCTCAACGCTTCCGGAATCCCGCCGATCTACCAGGATTGGAATAACAACTATAAAAACGAACCCGATAAGTGCATAAACGTGCACTGCTCCAACTATCCCGCCTGCGCTTTCAAGGACAAACCCGAGATCGGCGAGCTGGATATTCTCGCCACGACTTTGGGCAGGGAAGTAAGCTTCGGCGCGCTGAAAGGGCGCGTACGCCCCAGCGACATGACCTTCCTCAAAGTATCAACCGATGACGTTAACGGTGTAATCCGCTGCTATCTGGGCGAAGGCGAGTTCACAGACGACCCGCTGCCCACATTTGGCGGCGTGGCGGTATGCCGCGTGCCAAGGCTCAATGAGCTTATGCATTATGTCGCTAAGGAAGGCTACGAGCACCATGTGGCGCTGTGCCAGGCAAAATGCGCCGACGTGCTTGAGGAAGCTTTGGGCAACTATATGGGCTGGCAGGTATACAGACACAATTAAGGCGGGGGCATTATGCAGAACGTTAACAGGTATGACGTTTGGGAATACACAGTAAAAGGGCCGGATACGGGCAATCCTTTCAGGGATGAATGGATAAAGCTTTCTGTAACAAGCAGGAATGAGTCCTGCGAAGTTGACGGGTTTTATGACGGGGAAGGCAAATACACGGTACGTTTCATGCCTTCTTTTGAAGGCGAGTATAAGTACACCGTAAACGCCAGCTTCCTCGATAAAACCGTAGACGGCGTATTCAGCGTGCTCCCTGCGAGAAACACGAACCACGGGCCCGTAAGGAGCGCCAATACATTCTCGCTCGTACACGACGACGGGAAAAGGCACATTTCCATAGGCACCACCTGTTACGTTTGGGAACTCCAGAGCGACGAACTGATTGAGCAGACTTTTGAGACCCTAAAAAACAGTCCGTTCAACAAGATCCGCTTCTGCATTTTCCCGAAGCATTATGTGTACAATCTGCATGAACCGCGGTCATACCCGTATATCGGCACGCCGATGGATTCCTCCGTATTGACGAAACAGAACTTCAATCTGTACAGCGGAAACGCAGAAGGAAACAGCTGGGACTTCCACTTGTTCAATCCCGAGCATTTCCGCCACATAGAAAAATGCGTTGAGCGCCTGAGGGATATGGAGATACAGGCGGATATAATTCTTTTCCATCCCTATGATAGATGGGGCTTCTCCCTTATGACGGAGGAAGAAGACCTGTTCTATATCGACTACGTCATAGCCAGGCTGGGCGCGTATTCCAACGTATGGTGGTCACTGGCAAACGAGTATGACCTGATGCGAAAGTCTGACGCGGCGTGGAGCGCTATAGCGGAAGAGATATGCCGAAAAGACGTGTATAGGCACATGCGCTCCATACACAACTGCAAAAACATTTATGATTTCAACCGCCCCTGGTGCACGCATTGTTCCATACAGCGCACGGATACCTACCTGACTGTGGAAAACACGAACGCGTGGCGGCAGAGGTACAGAAAACCCGTAGTACTGGATGAGATATGCTACGAAGGAGACATCGAGTTCGGCTGGGGCAATATCACGGGCGAGGAGATGACCCGCAGGTTCTGGGAGACCGCTTTAAGGGGCGGCTTCCCCGGACACGGCGAAACCATGACAGGGCATAACGATATACTGTGGTGGAGCCACGGCGGGAAGCTGTACGGAGAGAGTCCCGCGCGCATAAGCTTTTTGAAACAAATACTGGAGCATGTGCCCGGAAACGGGCTTCAGCCCGACGACTTCATGCGCAGCGACGAACTCAGGGCGGTGCCTGCGGATAAAGCGTACAAGGGCAGGTTTTTCCTGTTCTATTACAGCTTCATGCGTCCCGGAAGCAGGCTGTTTCATATAGACGATACCACGCAGTTTGACGTATACGTGATAGATACATGGAACATGGACCAAGCGCACAAAGGGTGTTTCTCGGGCGAGTTCCGTATAGAATTGCCTAAACGGCAGTACATGGCAGTGATGCTAAAAGCGAGGTAGAAGCATGCTTGTTGCACCGCACAGACCGTCAAAGACCGTCACAGAAGCCAGTATAAGTAACGGAGAGATCGTTTTCGGGAGCGAATACTGCAAAACAAGGCTTTTGCGCTACGAAAACGATATACTGCGCGTAACGGTAACACGAAGAGAAGGATTCAGCAAGTCCGTAAGCCCGTACCTGTTGGACAGAGAGCCCATAGGCGGGCTTTCTCTGTATGACGGCGCGGCGTTTTACCGCGCCGGGCATGATGATACAAAAGCTGTCGTATCGAAGGAAAACGGCGCCGTAAGCGTTTATAAGAATGGCTCGCTTCTGTTCAGACAGGGCGGGGCTGCGACGCTGGAAGAGTTTACCGCCAGGATGATAGACCGCTCCACCCCAGGACAGACGGAGCAGATCGCCACAGCGGACGGCGTAAAAACGCTGGTCAGGGAAGCTTCCCGCCTGGATTACAAAAAGCTTTACAGGGTGATGCTGCCTTTGGCTTTTTCGGAAGGTGAGGCGCTGTTCGGGTTGGGGCAAATAGACGAGAGAGGCGGGAACCTGAGGCGGCGCAAGCTGTATATGTGCCACAGCAACCGGCAGATCGCACTTCCCATATACGTTTCCAATAAGGGGTACGGCGTGCTGTTCAACTGCGCCTGCCCATTCGTGTTCGACGACAGCTCCGATATAAGCAGCATTTATCTTGAAGCCGTGGATGAACTGGATTACTACATAATACCCGGCAAACCCGAGGAGGTCGTCAGGAAATACCATTACCTGACCGGGCTGCCGTCTCTGCTGCCCGCATGGGCGTTTGGTTACGTACAGTCTCAGGAACGATATGAGACTCAGGAAGAGATACTGAGGATCGCAAGCAGCTACAGGCAGAACGGCATAGGTCTCGACTGCATAGTGCTGGATTGGTGCTCATGGCCGGACAAACAGTGGGGACAGAAGAGCTTCGACCAAAGCAGATTTCCCGACCCGAAACTCATGACAGACAAGTTAAGGGCGATGGATGTCCATTTTATGCTGTCGATATGGCCGAATATGAACAGACGCGCTCCCGACAATCAGGAGTTTAAGGACAAGGGATGGCTGCTGCCCGGAGGAGAGCATTACGACGCTTTCGATCTAAACGCCAGGCAGCTTTACTGGCGTCAGGCGAAAGAGGGACTGTTCAGCAAGGGAGTAGACGCCTGGTGGTGCGATTCCTCAGAACCCTGGACCAGCGAATGGGAACACAAAGAAATGCCCACGTGGGAAGATACGTACCACGACACGTTCAAAACCGCGTCTGACGCGCTGGGCGCGGATAATGCCATGGGCTACGCGTTCCATCACGCTACGACTGTGTATGAAGGCCAGAGATCTGAAACAAACGAAAAGAGGGTCCTCAACCTGACCCGCAGCGCCTGGACCGGCCAGCAACGGCTGGGCACAGTGATGTGGTCCGGAGATATCTTCGCCAGCTGGAACATACTGCGCAACCAGATATCCCAGGGCACCGGCTTCTCTGCCAGCGGAATGCCTTACTGGACTGACGACATCGGAGGATTCTTCGTAAAGAAGGGTGAAGCCTGGTACTGGGACGGCGAATTTGAAAAAGGCATGGAGGATCCCGAGTACAGGGAACTGTTCATACGCTGGTATCAGTTCGCGGCGTTCCTGCCCATGTTCCGCGGGCATGGGACGGACATACGAAGGGAGCTCACACAGTTCGCGGGCGAAGAAAGGGAAGCGATACTCAAATACAACCGCCTGCGTTACCGGCTGATGCCATACATATACACTCTCGCGGGGAAGTGCGCGCTTTTCGGAGGGATGATGACCAAGCCCCTGGCTTTCGACTATCCGGACGACGAAAAAGCCATATCGGCGGAAGACCAGTTCATGCTAGGCGACAGTATCATTATCTGTCCGGTCACACATTACAAAGAAAAGAGCATACGGGTGTACCTTCCCAAAGGCAACTGGTACGGGCTTGAAACAAAGGCGCTTTACAGGGGCGGAGAGTATCACGATATCCCGTGCGGTCTGAACTCAATACCGGTGTTCATAAAACAGGGGAGCGTCCTGCCCGTATCTGACGGGGGACAGTCCGTAAGCGAAGCGCTAAGCGGCAGCGTACGCATGATCGTGTTTGGCGGCTGTGACGGCGAAGGCTGTTATTACACGGACGCGCTTGACGGCTACGCTTATGAAAAGGGCGAGTATAATCTTAAACGATACACATGGAACGAACAAAGCAAAACACTGATCGACGAAAACGGTACGGCAGCGGCATACACGCTCTTTACTGACGATGACGGAGGATTGTATCGATGATTTCCAAAGCCAACTGGGAGGAGACCAAAGCGCGCTGGGACATGTATTGGAAGCGCAGCGTTCAGGGCATGCCTCTCATGTGCATAGTCGCTGAGAGACAGGGCGCCATAGATCCCGAGATACAGGCGGAACTGAAAAGCAGGGACATGTTCGACAAGTACAGGGACGCGAAACGCATTGCCGAGCGTTACAGCTATTGGGCGAAGACGCATGCGTTCCTTGCCGACAGTTTCCCAAATGTGAGCCTTGACTTCGGTCCGGGCTCCATGGCGGCGTACCTAGGCAGCGACATAGAGTTCAGACCCGGCACAGTATGGTTCAAATCATGCGTGGACGAATGGGACGGTTATCCCGAACTGAGATTTGACCCCGAAAACAAATGGTACAAAGAGCATATACAGCTGTTTAAGGATGTGAAGTCCCTGGCGGGCGACGATTATTATATAGGCATCCCGGATATAATGGAAAACATCGACGTGCTTGCGTCACTGAGGGGCGCGCAGGATACTATCTTCGACATGGTCGACGAGCCCGAAGAGGTAGAAGAACGCATTTCCCAGGTACAAAAGCTGTATTTCGCATATTATGACAGCTTTTATGATATATGCGCAAAAGAAGAAAACGGGATAAAGTCATCCTGCTACACAGTCTTCCAGATCTGGGGCAGAGGCAAAACGCTAAAACTGCAGTGCGATTTTTCAGCAATGATGAGCCCGAAACAATTCAGGCGCTTCATCCAGCCCGCGCTCATAGAACAATCGGAGAAAGCCGATAACGTACTGTATCATCTGGACGGCCCGGACGCGATAAAGCATCTGCCGGCGCTGATGGAAGTCGACGGCATCGACGCGCTGCAGTGGACCAGCGGCTCGTATAATCCTGACGGCACCAACGAGATGTGGTTCGATATATACGATCAGGTCACCCGGGCAGGCAAGGGGCTGTGGGTGCAGGCATATGACGGAAAGCTCGACGACTGGATCGTGCGCATAGACAAATTGATTAAACGCTACGGCTCAAACGCGCTGTTTATCCATTTCCCGACAATGGACATGGTGAGTGCCGAGAAACTGCTGGATCACGCGTATAAGAACTGGCAGAATGTGGAGGGTACGTTCAGGTGAGGATCCTGCTTGCGGAAGACAACATAAGGCTGAGATTCGGCGCGGAAAAGCTTGCCGATGCACTCGGATTCGTCGGCATACCAAGCGATACGGCAGTAAGTGATACGCCGCCTTCCGCCGATGAGATACTGATATGCGTCAGGGAAAACAGCCGGGCGTTAACCGAGCTTGAAAGCTCAGAAAGCGTCATATACCACGTAAAAGCGCCGGAGGGCGAAGCGTTCCAGCTGGAGACCTCCGCAGGCGGCGGCATATGCGTGATCGGCGGTTCATATAACGGCGCGTTATACGGCTGCGTTGAACTGGCGAAAAAAATACGTAACGAAAACGCCTTGCCCATAGAACTGCTTTTCTATGACGAGCCGGGCATGACGCTGCGGGGAATCTGCGTAGGCTTGCAGAAAACTACCATAGAACCGCCCCGCAGAACGTACGAGTATCCCATTACTCCCGAGCGCTTTCCCTGGTTTTATGACAGGGAAGGCTGGATACGGCTGCTCGATTTCATGCTTGAAAACCGCGCCAATGCCTTATATTTGTGGAGCGGGCACCCGTTTTCATCTCTGCAAAAACTCGAAAAATATCCCGAAGCGCTGGAAGTCAGCGGGGAAGAATACGAGCTGAACAGGCAGACATTCCTGTTTCTGGCAAGTGAGTGCGACAAGCGCGGCATCTGGCTGGTGCTGAAATTCTATAACATCCATATACCGCTGCCTTTCGCGCATGCCCACGGGCTTTCCCTTATACAGAATTCTATCGATCCCCTTGTTAGCGACTACACCTACGAAGCCATAAAGGAATTCGTGCGGGAATATCCGAACGTGGGGCTCATGGTATGCCTGGGAGAAGCGCTGCGCGGCGCCGACAACAAGGCTGCCTGGTTCGCTGATACGATAGTGCCCGCTGTAAAGGAGGGCGCGCGCCTCGCAGGGCTTAAGCAGGAACCCCCGATCATTCTAAGAGGGCATGACTGCGACCCGGACAAGGCGCTGGCGCGCGTAAACGGCGGTTACGCGAACATATACACCATGTGGAAGTATAACGGCGAGGGGTTGACTACCCGGCTGCCCAGAGGCAAGTGGAGAAGGAACCACCTGGCGATGAGCGAACTGGGGAACGGGCATATAATCAACGTGCATATACTGTCCAACCTCGAGCCGTTCAGGTTTCTGTCGCCCCTTTACATCCGCCAGTGCGTGCAGGCGTCAAAGAATCTTCTTGGCGGTACGGGGCTGCATCTGTACCCGCTGTTTTACTGGGACTGGCCGTATTCTCCCGACAAAGCCGATCCGCGGTTCAAACAACTGGACAGGGACAGACTGTGGTATGAGGCATGGTTGAGGTACGCGTGGAATACCGGCAATGATGAAAGCGCGGAGGCGTTATACTGGGCAAAACGGGTGTCTTACATTTACGGTCTGGAAGAAGCGCAGGCTGAAAGACTGCTGAAAGCGGGCGAGCTTTCGGGCTTCTGCCTTATGAAGCTGCTGCAGCGCTTCGGCATAACCGAAGGCAACCGTCAGACGCTGACTCTGGGTATGACCATGAGCCAGCTGACCAATGCGGAAAGATACCGTCCCAACAACGAACTGTACAATTCGGTCGCCAGAGTGGGGGAAACACTAGAGACTTACACACTTTCCGAAACAAACAAAACAGCCTGCTGCGGCGAAACGCCGTTCAGCGCGGTTATGGCGCTAAGCGAAGCCGCGAACCGTATCGACAGCATTCTCGATCAGATCACAGCTTCGAATGACGCTGTAACAGGATATGTGAAAGACTTCAGACTCATAAGTTTGTTTACGCGCAGCATGTGTTTTAAAGTTACTGCAGCGATCTGGATACTGCTATACAAGCATTCATGCGACAAACTGTGCCGGGGCGACGTTGGTTTGCTGAAAAATGCCCTGGAACCTTTCGAAAAGTCGCTGGAGATCTACCGCGAGTATTCCAAGTTGTCTGAACAAACATATCTTTTCCACAACAGTATGCAGACGCCGCAGCGCAAGATACCTTTCCCAAACGGCGGGATCTATTCGAAGTCGACAGACTGCCTTCCCGAGTACGAAAAGGAATTCGCGGCTTTTAGTAAAAATGTCGTCAAACTTTCAAACGGGCTTTACCCGACGCCGCCGGATACGGGCAGTTATCCGCGCCTGAAGCAGGCGGAGTTCATGTTTGAAGGCGGAGAAATATTTGAGCTTAATGAGAACGAAAACGTTTTCACGGACAAAGCCTCCCCGATAGAGCTAATCGCCAGCGAGCTGAAGGGCCTGAAAGGCATACGCTTTTCTGTCCATAAGGCAATAGTGGAAGGAATAAAACTTAAACTGAGTTTCCCGGCACCCGTCAGACTGCTGATAGGTTATGTGAACGACAGGGGCGTGGAATGGCTCGCTCCGCCTTCCCTTGAGACCGACACCCATGCGGACGACAGGGGCGGGTATAATCCGCTCATTTCGAACGCGGTAAAGGCAAAAGGAGTCAAGGCGATGAATATACACGCGTTTGACTACGAAGCGGGCGATTATACGCTTGAATTCGGCACGGGCGCGTTCATTATCGCGGGCGTGATCCCCAAAGCGGAACGGCCTGCACCGAGAGACGCGGGACTGGGCGGCGAAAGCTTAATGTCCATGGATTGGCTGTACGAAAATGACGTGCCGATGGTAAGATGAGCTAAGTCTTATCGCAACGGATTTCTCCAAAGGGCCATGTTGAAACAAGCATTCTCTTTACTGAAAATTTAACATGTTAAGGTGAGTTAAGCCGTCATATTTATGATATAATTGTCGTGCGATGAGGGAAAGAGTAACGCCCGGATTCCTGCAGAGATACGTCGGTCGGTGCGAGACGGAAGGATGAACGGCGCGAATACGCTCCCGAGCCAAGCGGGTGAACCGGAGTAGCCCGTTTCGGGTCTGCCCGTTACAGCTTTAGAGGTTCGCTTACAGTGAACGAACGGAAGTGGTACAGCGTCAGAACGCCTTCCCCCAGGGGAGGCGTTTTTCGATGGAGGAATATATGGAATTCAACGAGAGTTACTTTGCCAAACATATGTCTCCGATCACCGGCAGCGCGATAAGGGATATATTTAAGCTGCTGGGCAGACCCGGCATGATCTCCTTCGCGGGTGGCAATCCTTCAAACGCCGCGCTTGAGCCCCAGGTCATCGCGCCGATAGCCAAAGAGGTTATCGAGCAGGCTGGGCCGGCTATACTGCAGTACGGCGCATCCGAAGGCTGGATACCCCTGAAAGAGTCCGCCAGGCAGTATCTGCTGGATTCGGGCGTGCCCTGCGAGGAAAGCGAAGTGCTTCCCACGGAAGGTTCCACCCAGGGCTTTGACCTGCTGCTCAAAGCGCTTATCGACCCGGGCGACACGGTGCTTGTGGAAGACCCCACATTCCTGGGCGCCCTGCAGGCGATAAGGACTTATCACGGCGTTCCTGTGGGCGTAGAGAGCGACGAATGCGGCATACTGCCCGACGCGCTTGAAAAAGCCATACTAAAGCATAAGCCAAAACTGGTCTATATCATACCTACGTTCCAGAACCCGACCGGAACCACGCTTCCCACGGACCGCCGCAGGCGCATAGCGGATATCGCCGCAAAGTACGGCGTGATAGTGGCGGAAGACGACCCGTATCACGACCTTAGATACGAAGGGGAAACGCTGCCCACCATCAAGAGCTTTGACAGGGAAGGCTGGATAATCTATCTTGCCAGTTTCTCCAAGATAATCTCCCCGGGCATGCGCGTGGGCGCGATGGTGGTCAGCATTCCGGAGCTGCTTCGCAAGTGCGTGATAGGCAAGCAGTCCAGCGACCTGCACTGCCCACTGCTTACACAGGCGATAGTGGATGCGTATCTCAGAAAAGGGCTTTTGAAGGAGCACCTGGAACGGATCCGCGCGGGTTACAAGGCGCAGCTTGACGCCATGCTAAAAGGCTTTGACATGTTCCCGGAGGGTACACGATATATCAAGCCGGAGGGCGGGCTGTTCGTTTGGGTCACTCTCCCGAACGATAAAAACGCCGTGAGCCTGCTTGAACCGGCTATCCAGAACAGCGTAGCATATGTGCCCGGCACGCATTTCTACGCCGAAGGCGGACACTTGGATACGTTAAGACTGAATTTCTCCAACAGCCCGATCGACAAGATCGGAGACGGCATGGAGATACTTTCAAAAGTGATAAAGAATAACTGACAGGAGAAAAACGATATGAAAAACGCGCTTGATATCTTGAGGGAACGCGGCTTTATCGCCCAAACGACATTTGAGGATGAACTTGACAAAACATTCGAAAACGGCATGGTGACGTTTTACACCGGTTTTGACCCCACCGCGGACAGCCTGCACATCGGGCATTACATCCCGATCATGGCCATGGCGCATCTGCAGAGGGCGGGGCATAAACCCATAGCCCTGATGGGCGGCGGCACCGCAATGATAGGCGATCCCTCCGGCAAGACCGATATGCGCAAGATGATGACGGTCGAGACCATCGACGACAATGTGGCGCACATCAAAAAGCAGATGGAACGCTTCCTCGACTTTGACGAGTCCAAGCCCAATTCCGCGATCATAGTGAACAATGCCGACTGGCTCAGGAACCTGAATTACATCAGCTTTTTAAGAGACGTGGGCGCACTGTTCTCTGTAAACCGCATGCTTACGGCAGAGTGCTACAGGCAGAGGCTTGAAAAAGGCCTTACTTTCCTTGAGTTCAACTACATGCTCATGCAGTCCTATGACTTCCTTCAGCTGTTTGAGAAATACGGCTGCTGCATGCAGACCGGCGGCGACGACCAGTGGAGCAACATGCTTTCCGGCGCTGACCTGATCCGCAGAAAGCTGGAGAAGCCTGCTTTCGCGCTCACCTTTAAGCTTCTGCTAACCCACGACGGCAGAAAGATGGGCAAGACCGAGAAAGGTGCGCTGTGGCTCGATCCTGCCAAGACCAGCCCCTACGATTTCTACCAGTACTGGAGAAACGTGGACGACGCGGACGTTGAGAAGTGCCTGGCCCTGCTTACCTTCCTGCCCATGGAAGAAGTCAAGCGGCTGGGCTCTTACACCGACAGCCGCATCAACGAGGCGAAGGTCACGCTCGCTTACGAAGTGACCAAGCTTATCCACGGCGAAGAAGAGGCCAACAAGGCCAAAGCCGCGGCGGAAGCCCTGTTCGGCGGCAACGGAGCCGCGGGCTCAACTCCCACCACCGAAGTGACCGAGCAGGAGCTCGCCGAAGAGAACAGGCTGCTGGCCTGGGCCAGCAGAGTGGGGCTTTTCAAGAGCAACGGTGAAGCGCGCAAGGCGATACAGCAGGGCGGTCTCTACATCGGGAACGACAAGGTCGCCGACGAAGACTTCCGCATAACCGCCGACATGCTCAAAGGCGACGGGCTGCTGATCCGCAGGGGCAAGAAAGCTTATCACCGGCTTGTCCTCAAATAAGAAATGCCTAACAAACCTTATAAAACTCTTCTTACACAAGCCACAGACACGCTTGTGATCAACAAAAGCCGATTCCTCTGCCATGGCAGACCCTGCCGGACAGAGGAAGAGGCTGTTCAGTTTATAAAAGAGATGCGAAGCAAGTTTTCTGACGCATCGCATAATTGCTACGCATATGCCATAGGGGAAAACATGGGCATTATGCGTTATTCCGACGACGGAGAGCCTGCGGGTACCGCAGGTCTTCCCATGATGGAAGTCATAAAGACAAGGCAGATAACCAACTGCTGCGTGGTCATTACAAGATATTTCGGCGGTATCCTTTTGGGCGCCGGCGGGCTCGTAAGGGCTTACTCGAGCGGGTGTGCGAAAGCTTTGGATGCGTGCGGGGAAGGTACGGTGTTCCCAAGCGAAAGGATCTCTATCGACGTTTCGTATCCCAATCTCGGCAGGCTGGAATATTTCCTGAGAACTCAGCCCGTGCGCGATGTAGAGAAGGAATTCGGCGCATCGGTGAAGCTTTCACTGACTATAAAGCAGCAGGATTCAGAAGTTTTTATATCCGGTCTTATCCAAAGCCTTGACGGGAAAGTCACATTAGACAGGACTGAGCTCGAGCCTTTGGCATGGGTGGATCAGTAAAATGACAACAAAGCTTTCTTCCGTAGTGCCAAATGCGGTAAGCGCGCTTCCTGTAAGGGAATATCTGAAAAGGGCATATCCCATGCTGGGCAGCGGCCGGACAGCCAGGCTTATAAACGCCAGGCAGTTCAGGATAAACGGGGAAAAAACGCAGCCAGACGCGTGCGTGAACGGCAGCGACGAGGTCATACTGTACGCCGACTGCGAATATGATTTTACCCTTGACATCATATTCGACAACGGCAGGCTCGCCGCTTTCGTGAAGCCCGCGGGTCTGCCGGTTGATGCGGATAATCTGGGCATCGGCGCGGACACCGCGCTGAGCAGGTTAAAGCTGATTAACTCGCAAGCCAGGCTCGTGCACAGGCTTGACGCACAGACTTCGGGAGTCATGCTCGCGGCTTATGACGACGATACGGAACGCATGCTCGTATACGCATTTAAACAGCATCTGCTTCAAAAGACTTATTACGCGCTTTGCGCAGGCAGATTCTCGAAAAATGCGGGCGACATCGTTTCATATATATCAAAAGATAAAACTGCATCCAGGGTATCGGTATCGGACAGAGAAAAGGGGAACGCGCTGGAAGCCAGGTCTGCTTACAGGGTGGTAAAGGAGCATGTCAAAAACGGGATTACACTGACGCTTCTGGAAGTCATGATAGAGACCGGGCGCACGCACCAGATAAGGGCGCAGTTATCCCACATCGGCCATCCGATAATCGGCGATGAAAAATACGGGAACTTTGACACAAACAAAACGCTGGGCATGCAGGAAATGTGCCTGGCAAGCCGGGAGATACGTTTTTCTAACGACAAAACGCTTGGAACGTACGCGGGCAAATGCTTTATATGCCCCAAGGAGAAGATAAAATGGCTGACTGCCGTGACGTAAAGCTGATATGCATGGACATGGACGGGACACTGTTCGGGCATTGGGAAGTGATCCCGGAAGTGAACATCTCGGCGCTGCGCGAGTGCATAGATAAAGGCATCAAGGTCGCCCTGGTCAGCGGAAGGAACTACCGTTTCCTCATGACCAAAGCCGTCGAGATAAGCGATGACGTAATAATCGTTTCGGCAAACGGCGCGAGGATAGACGACAAAGTAAACGGCAAATGCATTTACGAGGGCACTTTCGACGAGGAATTCGCAAGGATAGTGAACCGCGTGATGTGGGACAGCGAGACCTATTACGAGATATATACCGAAAGCATAAACTACGCGTTTTCGCGTGCCGAGGTACCTGAAGGGCATAAACGTTCGCTGGAAAGATACCTGCAGAACCGCCAGATACTCAGCGCGGAGCAGGTGACTACGATCGACTCCGCTCCCACAGAAGGCATATACAAGTTCGTGGCGTTCTGCGACGATCTGTCCAAGATAGGGGCGCTCAGGCAGGAATGCGATAAGAGAGGCATCGTGCATTCCGCAAGCGGCTCCACAAGCGTTGAGGTAATGGCGAAAGACGTGGACAAAGGCAGCGCGATAAGGTTTCTTTCATCTTATTACGGCATTCAGACATGCGATATAATGGCGTTTGGAGACTATACCAACGATACGTCGATGCTTATGGCGTGCGGACATCCCATAGCGATGCAGAACGGAGTTGACGAGGTAAAACGCATTGCGGAATACGTAGCGCCGTTCAACATACTGGGCGGAGTCGGGCTCGCCATAGACAAACTTGTGCTTGGCAAAGTATAGAAATGACAGATCTTAATCAGCTTAATCCCGAACAAAGAAAAGCCGCCGAGACCATTGACGGGGCGGTGCTCATACTCGCGGGCGCGGGCAGCGGCAAAACGCGCGCGCTCACTTACCGCATGGCGCATATGCTGGACGAGGGCATCCCCGCCTGGCAGATCTTAATGATCACATTTACCAACAAAGCCGCCCGTGAGATGCGCGAAAGGGTGGACAGGCTATGCGGCGGAAAAGCCGATGACGCGTGGATAATGACGTTTCACGCCTGCTGCGCCAGGATACTGAGGCGTGATATCGAAAAGCTCGGATACAAGCGTGAATTCTCGATATATGACGAAGACGACAAGACCGTTGTAATAAAACGCATCTGCAAACAGTTAAACATAAATGACAAGCTGTATCCTCCAAGGATGATAAAGGGCGTGATCTCCGACGCGAAAAACAGGATGCTTACGCCTCAGGAATGGCTTAACGAGAATCCCGACGCCAGAAGCAAACCCATATACAAAGTCTACGCCGAATATGAAAACACGCTCAAAAGCAACAACGCCCTTGATTTTGATGACCTGCTGGTAAAAACGCTGGAACTGCTGGCTTCGCATCCGCCGGTGCTGGAGAGCTATCAGAACAAGTTCAGGTACATAATGGTGGACGAATACCAGGACACCAACGTTGCACAGTATCAGCTGGTCAGGCTGCTCGCGGGCGAACGCAAAAACCTGTGCGTAGTGGGAGACGACGATCAGTCAATATACTCGTGGAGAGGCGCCGACATACGAAATATCCTGTCCTTTGAACAGGACTTTCCGGGCTGCACCGTAATAAAGCTGGAGGAAAACTATCGTTCCACGGGCAATATACTGTCCGCGGCGAACCGCGTAATATCCAACAATTCCGCCAGAAAAAGCAAGGAGCTTTGGACAGGTGCGGATAAAGGCGAGAGGATACGCTATTTCAGGGCTTTGGACGAACGGGAAGAAGCCGCTTTCGTGGCGGACAGCATAATGAGGCTTTCCCAGGCAGGCGTGCCCGAAGGCGACATCGCGGTACTGTACAGGACGAACGCGCAGAGCCGAGTACTTGAAGAGGCGCTGGTCAGACGCGGCATAAAGTACGGAGTGTACGGTGGGCTGAAATTCTATGACCGCAAGGAAATAAAGGACGCCACGGCGTATTTAAGGCTGCTGGTCAATCCCGCGGACGACGTATCCTTCAGGCGCATCATAAACGAACCCAAACGGCAGATAGGCGATTCCACGGTAGACGCTCTGGCAGCCTATGCTTCCAAGAACGGCATGACACTGTTGAATGCGGCGCTGGAAGCGGACGAGGCGGGCGTCAGTTCAAGAGCATTGAGCGCGGTAAGGAGCTTTACTGCCCTGATCACCGAACTGTTAACGCTGATGTTCCAGACTTCGCCGCTGGAATTTATAGAAACGCTGCTTGACAAGACAGGTCTGATAAAACAGTATGAGTCCTCTAACGATCCCGAAGATATCTCCAGGGTGGAGAACCTTAAGGAACTTGTGAGCGCTGTGGGCGAGTACGAAAGGCAGAACCCGGAGGAAGGCATACTGGGATTTCTGGAGAACGTGGCGCTCGTGACTGACACCGACAGGCTTGACGAAAAGACCCAGGCAGTGACGCTTATGACTCTCCACTCGGCGAAAGGCCTGGAGTTTGGCGCGGTATTCCTGACAGGTCTTGAGGAAGGCATCTTCCCGATAACAAGAGCCATGATGGAAGAAACTGAGCTCGAAGAGGAGCGAAGGCTCATGTACGTGGGGATAACGCGAGCCAAGAAATACCTGTATCTGACCTGTGCCAGAAACCGCCTGCTCTTCAATCAGAGGCAAAGCAACCCGGTAAGCAGATTCGTAGGGGAAATACCATCTGCCCTGCTGGAAGACGCGCGCCGCGCGTCTCAGCCGTCAAGCCTGACTCCCTCAAGCCCGAATCAAAGATTATCTTCATACGGAGGAACGGGCCTGAATAACTCCGGCTTTTCGGGCAGCCAGTCCGCATTTGGCGGAGCGCTTACAAATTTCTCGCCAGGGGATAAGGTCCGCCACAGGGTGTTCGGGCTTGGCACCGTGCTCACGTACAGCAGTAAAAACGGCATAGCGAGAGTGGACTTTGGCTCACCTTACGGCATAAAAGACTTGGATTGCCACCTTCCCGTACTAAGAAAAGTGGAGTGACATATTATGACATACGATATGCGCGGGCTCGTTGACAGGCTGAACCGGCTTGCTCACGAATACTACGACCTCGACGCCCCGACCGTCTCTGACAAAGAATATGACAAGCTTTATGACGAACTTGTGCGGCTTGAGAAAAGCAGCGGCGTCGTGCTTCCGGATTCCCCGACACACAGGGTGGGAGGCCAGCCACTTGACAGGTTCGAGCCGCATACCCATCTGAAAAAGCTTTTGAGCATGGACAAGGCGCAGAGCCTTGCCGAGATAGGCGAATGGTACCAGAGAGCCGAAAAACTGCGAAGCGACGGCATAGCCTCGGGATTAAAGCTGCCGCCGCTCAGTTTCGTGGTGGAACACAAGTTTGACGGGCTGACCCTGTGCCTTACCTACAAAAACGGCGTGCTCGTACAGGCCGCCACGAGAGGCAACGGCGTTACCGGCGAAGGTATACTTGCCCAGGCGAAGACCGTGCGTTCCATTCCGCTTACGATCCCTTATATGGGGACCATTGAGGTGCACGGTGAATGCTATATGCGCCTGAGCGTACTGGAAAAGTACAACAAGACCGCTTCCGAGCCGCTCAAAAACGCCAGGAACGCCGCCGCGGGCGCTTTAAGGAACCTTGACCCGCAGGTGACCGCTTCAAGGCACCTTGACGCGATATTCTACGACGTGAACTATATCGAAGGCAAAGAATTCGCAGATCAGGCGGAGATGCTTGCGTTCCTTAAGGAGAACGGCTTCAGCGTAAGCGCTACGGAACTGAGATGCCGCAGCCTGCAGGAGATCAAAAGCGCTATAGACCAAATCGAGGAGACCAGGGGCGAGCTGGATTACCTGATAGACGGCGCTGTAGTAAAGATAAGCGATTACGCGACGCGGGCTTATATGGGCAGCACAGAAAAGTTCCCGCGCTGGGCGGTCGCCTACAAATTCGAGGCGGAAGAAGTCACCACCAAGCTTAAAAAAGTCACTTGGGAAGTAGGCAGAACGGGGAAGCTTACTCCTCTCGCGCACGTAGAACCCGTCGAGCTGGCGGGAGCCACGATACAGAGGGCGACGCTCAACAATTACAGCGATATACTTAGAAAAAGGCTTAAGCTGAACGCAAGGGTATGGCTTAGACGCTCCAACGAAGTAATACCCGAGATAACCGGCAGGGTTGATGATTATTATCCAGACGAGACAGAAATAGAAAAGCCTGAGACATGTCCCTGCTGCGGTCATGCCCTGGAAGAAAAGGGCGCGTTCATTTACTGCCCCAACAGCAGGAACTGCACGGATCAGATCGTGATGCGACTGAGTCATTTCGCTTCCAGAGACGCGATGGATATAGAGGCGTTCTCCGAAAAAACCGCGCGGCAGTTCTGCGACGAGTTTGACATTAAAGACTGTGACGAGCTGTATGACCTGCAGTACGATAAGCTCGTAGCATTGGACAGATTCGGTGAGAAAAAAGCCCAGAAGCTCCTGGAAGAACTGGATAAAAGCAAAAGCGTCAGGCTTGACCGATTCATATACGCGCTGGGAATACCCAACGTGGGCACAAAGACAGCGCGCGACCTCGCGGAGGCTTTCGGGGATATCGAAAAGCTCAAGAGCGCCACGGCAGAGGAGCTTACCGCCATCGGCGACATCGGGGATATCGTTGCGGATTCCATACTGGATTATTTCGCTTCCGATACGGGCAGAGGACTTGCCGACAGGCTGCTTGCAAAAGGCGTTCAGCCTGTATGGGAAAACGAAAGGCTTGGATCTTCGCTGAACGGTATGACGGTAGTAGTGACCGGTACGCTGGTCAACTATTCCCGTCAGCAGGCAGAAGAGCTCATACGCCAAAACGGCGGCAAAGCCTCGTCCAGCGTGTCAGCGAAAACGAGCCTTGTGCTGGCGGGCGAAAACGCAGGCAGCAAGCTGGACAAAGCTCAAAAATTGGGGATCCGGATCGTCAACGAAGAGGAATTTGAAAAAATAATTGCCAAATCGTAGCGCAAAGAGCAAAAAGTGTGATATAATAACAAAATAGGGGAGGTATGGAATGCGTTCGATGACCGGCTACGGCAAAGCAAGCGCCGCTATAGACGGAAGAAGCGTAGTCATTGAGATCAAGAGCGTCAATCACCGTTTTCTTGATATCAACATAAACTTACCCAGGCAGTTAGGGTTCATAGAAAACAAAGTCAGGCAGAGCATCGAAAGCAGGCTTTCCCGCGGCAGGGTGGAAGTCAATCTGTACTACCGCAACGAGCGTGCCGACAGCAGGGAAGTGCTTTTGAATGAAGCGCTTGCCGCCACATATAACGAAGCGCTGAAGCGCCTGAACGCCATGATAGGGCTACAGGAAAACACCGGGCTCGAAAGTATAGCCACCATGCCGGATGTTCTTTCGGTTCAGGACGCTTCTCAGGACGAGGAAGCGATCGACGCCATTGTAACGAACGCGCTTTCCCGGGCGCTTGACGATCTTATCCGTATGCGGGAGACTGAAGGTGAATCCATGAGGCTGGCGCTCACGAAGCACCTTGACGACATAGAGGCACTTGCCTGCCAGGCGGAATCGCGCTTTCCCGAGGCGACCGAAGAGTGCGCCGCCAGGCTGCGCAAAAAGCTTTCCCAACTGATCGCAGACGGATTAAGCGAGGAAAGGATAGCGCAGGAGATCGCCATACTGGCGGATAAGACCGCCATAGACGAAGAGACTGTGCGCCTTAAAGCGCATGTGGAGCACGGCAGGCAGCTGTGCGCGCAGGACGAACCCTCCGGACGCAGTCTCGATTTCCTTGTTCAGGAGATGAACAGAGAAGTCAACACCATCGCTTCCAAGTCACAGGACCTTATGTTGACACAGATTGCCTTAAAAGCCAAAAACACTATCGAAAAGCTCAGAGAACAGCTTCAGAATGTGGAATAAGGAGAAATACGACCATGATGACTAATCCGCCAATCAACGAACTTCTTAAAAAGACCGAAAACCGTTATACTTTAGCCGTTGAAGCCGCGAAACGCGCCAGGCAGCTGATCCAGGGCGACCAGCCGCTATACGAAGTCAAGGAGAAAGAGGGCCAGCAGCCTAAACCCCTGGCGGTTGCGATAGAGGAGATCAACCGCGGCCTTATCACTTACGAAAAGCCTGCCAGGCAGCAGGATTAGAAAAGACTGTTCCAAGCAGCCGAAGCGTACGCGCTCCGGCTGTTAGGCGTATATATCGGAGGCAAAAATGCTGGAAGGTAAAAACATTGTTCTGTGCGTTACGGGCGGTATCGCCGCATACAAGGCCTGTGAACTGACGCGCCTGTATGTAAAAAACGGCGCGAAAGTGCGTGTGGCCATGACCAGGCACGCCTGCCAGTTCGTGAACCCCAAAACATTTGAAACGCTTACCGGCAGTCAGGTGTATATGGATATGTTCGAGCATACCTGGGAGATAGACCACATATCTCTTGCGAAGTTCGCCGATGTATGCGTGATCGCTCCCGCTACGGCAAATATCCTTGCCAAACTCGCCTCAGGTATTGCCGACGATCTGGTATCCACTGCGCTGCTCGCCATGAACTGCCCGATACTGTTTGCCCCTGCGATGAACTCCAACATGTGGTTCAATGCCGCTACGCAGGCCAACGTCTCCACGCTCAGACAGAGAGGCATCAACATCGTAGGCCCGGAATCCGGCCAGCTGGCGTGCGGTGATTCTGACGCGGGCAGAATGAGCGAACCCCAGGACATATATAACGCTACCGCGCAGATACTGAACTCAAAGAAAGACCTGGCCGGGCTTAAGATCCTTGTGACTGCGGGCCCTACAAGGGAAATGCTGGATCCCGTACGTTTCCTCACCAACAGGTCCACCGGCAAAATGGGCTACGCTATAAGCGAGGCGGCTGTCGCCAGGGGCGCTGAGGTAGAGCTGGTATCCGGTCCTGTTTCCATCCCAGCTCCGTACGGTGCAAATATACACGAAATAATCTCCACTCAGGAGCTGTTCGAGACCGTCGTATCGCTTTATGAAAGCTGCGACGTGGTCATACAGGCCGCGGCTCCTGCCGACTTCACGCCCAAAACCTTCTCCAAGTCTAAGATCAAAAAGAACGGCGAAGGAATGACACTGGAACTTAAGCAGACTCAGGATGTAGCAAAATATATTGGCGAAAGAAAACGAGACGGGCAGATATTCGTAGCGTTCGCCGCCGAAACGGAAAATGATCATGACAAGGCAGACAAAAAACGCCGGTCCAAACACGCGGACCTGATAGTGCTGAACGACGTCACCAAGCCCGGCGCGGGCTTTGCGGGGGACACGAATATAATCACCATTATAGGCGACGGAATGCGCAGGGAGTATCCTCTGATGTCCAAACGTGACGCAGCGGACGCCATACTGGACGCTGTAGCGGCGCTTAAAAGCGGCAGAAAATGAGATACGCCGGCGTTGTCGTTGACCTGAGCGTAAAGGCTGTCGACAAAGAGTACACATATATCGTTCCGGATGAGCTTGATATAGTGCCGGGTGATATGGTGCTGGTCCCGTTCGGAAAGAAGTATCTTGAAGGCTTTGTGACCGGCATTAAAGACAGCACAGATGTGCCCGCCGAAAAACTGAAACCTGTAAAAATCAAGGTGTTCGGGCAAAGCGTTATCCTGCAGGAGCTTTTGGAGCTTGCCGCGTATATGCGTACGAAATACTCCTGTACGAACGCCGACGCCCTGCGTTCGATGATACCTGCCCAGCTGCGCGGAGGCAGAGTAAGGGAGAAGACTGAAAGGACAGTTTTCCTCAAGCAGGAGTATGAACAGGCGCTTGAAAGCACAAAGAGGGCACCCGCCCAGCGCAGGGTCGTGGAGCGGCTGAATAACAGCGCGCAGACTTCCGCGGATCTTTGCAGAGACTTAAAAATCACTTCCTCTGTGCTGTCTGCGATGCGCGAAAAGGGCATCATAGACTTTTCGACGCGGACAGTCAGGCGCGAACCGCTGGTCAACGACGCGGGCAGGAGCAGCACGGATCCCGTACTTACCGAAGACCAGCAGCGTGTAGCGGACACGCTTATAAGCAAGCAGTGTTCCGGCGAGACCTTCCTGCTTTACGGCGTTACAGGCAGCGGCAAAACGGAAGTATACATAAGGCTTATACGCGAAGTTCTCAAGCAGCACAAAAGTGCAATAATCCTTGTCCCGGAGATCTCACTTACGCCGCAGACGGTAGGCTGGTTCCACGCGAGATTCGGCGACCTTTCTGCTGTGATCCATTCCGGCCTTTCAGCGGGCGAGCGCTTTGACGAGTGGCAGCGTATAAGAAGCGGCGAGGCGAGAGTGGTCATAGGCGCCCGCAGCGCGATTTTCGCGCCCGTGCAGAATCTGGGCGCGGTGATCGTGGACGAAGAACACGAGCCGGCGTACATATCAGAGCACAACCCAAGGTATGACGCAAGGGAGATCGCCGCATGGCGGATACGGAAAAACAAAGGCATACTGGTGCTGGGCAGTGCCACCCCGAGCATACAGAGCTTTATGCGGACATCCCCGAAAGTCAAGCCTGAAAACCGTATAAACCTGCTGGAACTTGACAAAAGGATATACGACAGGCCGATGCCGCAGACCAGGCTCGTCGACATGCGCAAGGAATTGGAAGACGGCAATAAAAGCGTGTTTTCGGGCGCGCTGGTAAAGGAACTGAAATACTGTTTGGACGCCGGGCAGCAGGCGATACTCTTCATAAACCGCCGCGGTCATTCCAGTTTCGTCAGCTGCAGGAAATGCGGTTATGTTGTCAAATGCAGAAAATGCGATGTGGCGATGACGTACCATTTGAACGATGATTCGCTCAAGTGCCACTACTGCATGGACAAGGTGCCCCTTCCGGACAAATGCCCCGAGTGCGGCAGCCGGTTCATCAAATTCTTCGGTGCGGGCACTCAGAAGATAGAGCAGGAGCTCAGCCGTTTTTTCCCTGTCGCAAGGGTGATACGGATGGATGCGGACACTACCGCGACCAAGGACGCTCACGCGAGGCTGCTGGACGCTTTTGCGAAACACGAAGCGGATGTGCTGATAGGGACGCAGATGATCGCAAAAGGCCTGGATTTTCCAAACGTCACGCTTGTAGGCGCGGTCGCTGCCGACACTACGCTGAATCTGCCTGACTACCGAAGCGCCGAAAGAACGTTTCAGCTGCTAACTCAGGTAGCGGGAAGAGCGGGCAGGGATAAGCTTCCCGGCAAAGTAATCGTGCAGACATATACACCGGAAAACTATGCCATACAGTGCGCATTAAAGCAGGACTACCGCGCGTTTTATCACTCGGAGGTCGTATACAGAAAGCGTTCGATGTATCCGCCGTTTACTGTGATAGCAAGACTCGTGTTCTCGTCGAAGGACGCTGCCGCCTGCGAGGAAGCGGCGAACGCGGCGCTAGCAGAGTTTGATAAGCGTGTAACAGAAATCGGCATAGGTGAAAGCATCCTTTCCGAGAGCGTTTCGGAAGCTCCTATCAAACGTTTAAAAGATGAATACCGATTCCAGCTTATCGTTAAGCTGTATACCGGAGGCGCTGTCGACAAAGCCGAGAATATAATGAGGCAGATAGAGACAACCTCCGGCGACGATGTACGGATAGAGCTTGAAATAAACCCCAATAATATGTTTTAGCGGAGGCGCATTATGGCGACGCGCAGGATACTGACCGACGGAGACGAGATCTTAAGAAAAATAAGCAGACCCGTAAATGAGATCGACAAACGCACAAAGACCCTGCTCGACGACATGGCAGAGACCATGTACAAAAACGAGGGCGTCGGGCTCGCCGCGCCGCAGGTGGGCGTGTTAAGGCGCATAGTGGTCATAGACATCGGCGAAGGGCTGGTGGAACTCATCAACCCGGAGATAGTGCAAACAGAAGGCTCGAAGATCGACGTTGAAGGCTGCCTGAGCATACCCGGAAAACGCGGGACAGTGGAAAGGCCCACGAAAGTGGTCGTAAACGCTTTAAACCGAAAAGGCAAAGCGATACAGGTCACAGGTGAAGGACTTCTCGCGGTAGCGCTCTGCCATGAACTGGATCATCTCGACGGCATCCTCTATACCGATAAAATGATTGAGGACGTCACCGACAAAGAGGACAAAAATCAATGAAGATCGCTTTTATGGGAACTCCCGACTTCGCGGTCGAGTCGCTCGATGCATTGCTTCGGGCAGGACATGACGTGGCGGGAGTGTTTACTCAGCCCGACAGGCCCAAAGGGCGGGGCAAAAAGCTTGAGGAATCGCCGGTAAAGAAATACGCGCTGGAAAAAGGGCTGAAAGTGTTTCAGTTTGAGAGGATCCGCAAGCAGGAAGGGCTTGACGCCTTGCGCAGCCTTGCACCCGAGCTTGTGGTGACAGCGGCATTCGGCCAGATACTCTCCAAAAAGATACTTGAAGTGCCCGTATACGGTACGATAAACGTACACGCTTCGCTGCTGCCGAGGCACCGGGGCGCTGCGCCCGTGAACCAGGCAATCATAATGGGCGACGAGGTCACGGGCGTTACCACGATGTTTACGGACGTGGGTTTGGATACGGGCGACATGCTTTTGAAAACCGAGACCCGCATACTGCCAGGCGAGACTGCCGGAGAGCTTACGGCGCGGCTTGCGAAACTTGGAGCGGAGCTGCTTATAAAGACCATTTCGGAGCTGGAAGCCGGCACCCTTAAAAGGACTAAACAGGACGAGGCGCAGGCTACCTATGAGCCCATGATGGACAAAAACACGGGCAATATAGATTGGGCAAAAGGACCCAAGTCTATCTGTGATCTTGTAAGGGGAACCAATCCCTGGCCGGGCGCGTTTACATACCTTCACGGTGAAATGCTTAAGATATGGAGTGCCGCGCCTTACGAAACGGAAGCGGCGGGAGAACCCGGCAGTGTGCTGTTATCATCTGCGAAGACCGGGCTTGTGGTCGCGTGCAAGGGCGGCGCGGTGGAGATAGGCATTCTTCAGGTGCCCGGCGGGAAACAGATGACGGCAAAGGCATATTTATCAGGCAAGAAGATAGATATAGGCACGATTTTGGGGGGAATAAATGGGCAGTTATTCAGACAGGAACCGGCAGAATAATACTCATAGTGCTATTCCGGCGAACAAGGCAAATCCCAACAACGCCGCGGCACCCAGCCAGAGCAGGCTCCTGGCGTTAAGGGCGCTGTATGAGGTGTATTACAATGGCGCCTATTCCAACCTTGCGCTGGACAAACAGCTGCGGGAGTCGCGCCTCAGCGAAGAAGACAGGCGGCTTGCCACGAACATCTTCTATCAGGCGATAGAGCACAGGAAGAAGACGGATCATATACTCGGAGCGTATATAGAGACTCCTCCGGACAACATCATAGTGTGCATCCTGCATGTCGCGGTGGCGCAATTGCTGTACCTTGACAGGATACCTGATCACGCCGCCGTAAACGAGGCGGTAAATCAGGCAAAGCTTTATAAAAAGCAGGAAGCATCCGGATTTGTCAACGGTGTGCTCAGACAGCTTTTACGGGATAAAGAAGCCGGCAAACTGCGCGAAGCGGACAGAAGCGATCTCGTAAGTTATCTTGAAACGGAGTATTCCGCTTCCCGTGACGCGGTACAGCTGCTTATAGAAGCGTTCGGTCATGAGGAAGCTGAAGAGATATTGAGTTACAGGCCCGAAAACAGGTTTGAAACGATAAGGACCAACCGGCTCCGCTCCGACGATGAGACGACCGAAGCGTTTTTGAACGAAAAAGGATATGAATGGGAAAAATCTGTCGTGCCTCACTGTTACAGAGTATATAAAGCTGGCAATCTTTCCAAGACAAAGCAGTACAATGACGGCATGTACTCGATCCAGGGCGAAAGCGCCGTGCTCGCGGCAATGGCCGCAAAAGTCCGCAGGGGTATGAATGTGATCGACGCCTGCGCTGCTCCCGGCGGTAAAGCCTTCATGCTTGGAGAGACGATGCAGGGCACGGGAAGGGTATATGCCTGGGACCTGCATGAGCACAGGGTCGACCTGATAAAAGCAGGCGCGAAACGGCTGAAACTTGACAATATCCGCTGCTCGGTGAAAGACGCTACCTTGCTCAAAAACGATATGATAAACAGCGCTGACGCGGTCATAATCGACGCGCCGTGCTCCGGCCTTGGCGTAATGTCAGACAAGCCTGACATCAAGTATAACCTCACCAGAGCAAGGCTTAATGAGATAGCTTCGACGCAGGCAAAACTCCTGGACACCTGCTCGGAGTATGTCAAAGTCTCCGGAGCTTTGGTGTATTCGACCTGCACTTTGCTGCCTCAGGAAAATGAGGAGCAGATAAAGAGATTCCTTGATTCGCATCCGAATTTCAAACTGGATGAGGACTGCTCGTACCTGCCGGAAAAACTGCGGTGCCGCGTAAACGGCGGGACATTGCAGCTGCTGCCCAACAGGGACGGGCTTGAAGGTTTCTTCATTGCCCGAATGATAAGGCTCGCGTAATGGAAATAAACGGAAAGCTGCTGCTGGCAGGGCTGTTCGCTGACGAGATAGCCGGCGTTAACGAGGCTTTGGGAGAAAAAGCCTACAGGGCCAAACAGATCCAGCAGGCGGTAAACAAGGGCTGTGAAGTAGAAGAGATGCTTTCTCTGCCTGGCGTAATCAGAGAAAGCCTGTCACAGAGATATATCACCAGCGGCGTAAAAATCGACAACTGCTATGTAAGCGCGTTTGACGGTACCGAAAAGTACCTGTATTCCCTTTATGACGGGAACCTGATAGAAGGCGTGCTGATGAAGTATAAATACGGCAGCACGCTATGTGTAAGCACCCAGGTCGGCTGCCGAATGGGCTGCCGGTTTTGCGCGTCAACGCTAGACGGCTGTGTTAGGAATCTTGCCAGCGGTGAGATACTGGGCCAGGTACTTGCCGCCAACAAGCATATAGGGGAGAAAGACCCCAACGATAAAGTCCATAATATCGTGCTCATGGGCAGCGGTGAGCCTCTTGACAATTATGACGAAGTCATACGGTTCCTGCGCCTGGTCAACCAAAAAGACGGGCTCAATATCTCCAGCAGGAATATTTCCCTGTCCACATGCGGTATAGTGCCTAAGATGTATTCCCTGGCGGATGAGGACATTCCCGTAACGCTGTGCGTTTCACTGCACGCGCCGAATGATGAGATCAGAAAACAGATAATGCCCATCGCCAATGCGTACAGCATTAAAGATATAATCAAAGCCTGCAGGTATTATATCAGAAAGACCGGACGCAGGGTAATATTCGAATACGCTCTGGTGGACGGCGTTAACTGCAGCCCTGCGAACGCGGCAGAACTGGCTTCCATACTAAGAGGGATGCAATGCCATGTCAACGTGATACCGCTTAACAGCGTAAAAGAAAGAAATCTGAATACGCCTGCAGAAACGACGACCAAAAAGTTTATTGACGCACTGAAAAATGAGCATATCTCAGTCACCAGGCGCCGGGAGATGGGCGACGATATACAGGGAGCGTGCGGGCAGCTCAGACGGAGGCATATAGGGGAGGACAAATCCAGATGAAGCTGTTTGGTCTTACGGATATAGGCCTTACACGCAAAATAAACGAAGATTATTATTATATCTCAAAAGATGGGCTGCCCCTTTTGTGCGTCGCTGACGGAGTGGGCGGACTTAACGCGGGCGAGATAGCCAGCTATATGTCCATAAGCTCCGTAGTCAGTGTGCTTTGCCGCAAAAACGCCGTTTTCGGCAGGGAGACAATGGCTGAAGCGTTCAAACACGCCAACGATACCGTGAACGAGATGGCGCAGAAAAACCGGGAATTACATGACATGGGCACTACTCTTTCATGCGCCTGGTTCTCGGGCGGACAGGTGTGCATAGGACATGTAGGCGACAGCCGCATTTACTTATACGGAGACGGAAAGCTTGAAAAGATATCAAAGGACCATTCCTTTGTGGAAGAGCTTGTGGACGCGGGAACCATAACCCGCGAACAGGCCAAAAACCATCCCAAACGTAACATAATCACACGCTGTATAGGCGCGGAAGAAAAGATAGACCCGCAGATCGAAATCCTGCCTTACGGGAAAGACGATATCTGGCTGCTGTGTTCCGACGGGCTCACGAATTATGTGGATGACGCGGAGATAGAGTCTGTATTATCCAAAACTGATATCTCTCTGCCCGACATGCTCAGGGTTCTGAGGGATAAGGCTATATTAGGCGGCGGAAGGGACAATATCACCGTTGCTGCCCTTATGGGAGGCGACGATGGTGAATAAGCTCATATCCGGACGTTACAGCATCATATCCACCATCGGCACCGGCGGAATGAGTGTTGTTTACAAGGCAAAAGACGAAAAGACCGGCAGGATCGTCGCGCTCAAAATACTTAAAGACGAGTATCGTAAGGACGCGGATTTCATCAAACGCTTCAGGCACGAAGCCACTGCTGCCCAGAGCCTGTCTCATCCCAATATCGTTAAACTGTACACCGTTGGGAGCGACCAGGATACCCAGTACATCACGATGGAGTATATCAACGGACGCACATTAAGCGAGATCATACGGGATGAGGGTCCGCTGTCCGAAACCAGATGCGTCAGGTATGCGGTCAAAATACTTGACGCGCTCAGCCACGCCCACAAAAAAGGCATAATCCACAGAGATATAAAACCGGATAACATACTGATAGACGAAGATGACAACGTAAAAGTTGCCGACTTTGGCATCGCCCGCATGGCAGGCAGCAAGGAAGGCTCGGTGACCACCAACAGCAATATAGTAGTCGGCTCCGTGCATTATGTTTCTCCGGAACAGGCGCAGTATAACGAAGCGGACGCCAGAAGCGACATTTATTCCATGGGCATCGTGCTATACGAGATGCTCACCGGAACCGTGCCTTTTGACGGCGATACGCCCGTAGCGATCGCACTGCAGCATATAAAGACATTGCCGTCTTCCATGCGTCTGATAAACAAGAACATTTCCAAGGGCCTGGACGAAGTGGTGCTAAAAGCGCTGCAGAAAAAGCCCGAAATGCGCTACCAGACCGCGGCCAACCTCAGCAAAGATCTTAAGCGCTCCCTCAGATACCCTAAAGGCGGTTTCGTCAACCGCTCGGCTCTCGGAGCGTTCCTGTTCAGAAACGGTTTGAATTCTCTGCTTATAGCGCTGAGCGTTATCACTATCGTATCCCTGATAGTCTACGGCTTCGTGAACGTAAGCGATATCCTTTACGGAGTGGATGTTCCGGAGGTCGTGGGACTGCAGGAAGAGGCGGCGGTAGAGCAGATCAAGAAAGCTCAGCTGTACGCGGTAACAGAATACGAATATTCCTATACAGTAGACGAGGGGCTCGTAATATCACAGACACCCCAGTCAGGCAGAAGCAGGCAAAACCGCGCCGTGTCGCTTACTGTCAGCCTCGGCGCAGAACCTATCGCGCTTCCGAATACTGTTGGAATGGACAGCGATGAAGCGTTCAAAGTGCTTTCAGAACACGGCTTCCCGACCGTGCTTGCCAGATACACTTATGACGCGGAACAGAAAAACGAGACTGTGCTCGAGCAGTCACCGAATGAAGATACGGCAAAGCCCGGCGAAACGGTCACCTTGACTATAAACGCGCTTTTGCAGCAAGTTCCGCCCCTGACAGGGAAGACACGCCTTTCGGCAATGGAGGCGCTGGAGACGCGCGGTCTGGCGTATGAGATAATATACGCCTATTCGGCTGACGGAACCCCTGACACGGTGCTTTTGCAGTCTCCCGGCGCGGGTACGCTGGTAAGCAAGGGCTCCACGGTAAAACTCTATGTATCCCTTCAGAATCCGGTCAAATACACCGCCACATACGGCTTGAAGATACCTCTGAGCATGAATGTGATACTTATGCTCAAATCCCCGTCCGGCGTAGAACAGGAGATATTTAACAGGGACTGCGAAATGGACGAGGTCATATATCTTGAGCTTGAAAGCGACGAGGGCGGAGAACACCAGATAGATATCTATTTCGACGGTATACTTCGCATCTCTGAGGAAGTCGATTTCCAATGAGAGACACAGGTAGGATAATAAAGGGCGTAGGCGGGTTTTATTACGCCGCAAACGGCAAAGGGGATATCTGCACTCTCAAAGCCCAGGGCAAACTCAGGCGTGGACAGCAGAAGCCTCTTGTGGGAGACTGGATAGAGTTTGAACCGGGCAAGGGCAAAGAGGATGGTTGGATACTGAAGCTGCTCCCCCGGAAAAATGCCCTCATCAGACCGCCTGTGGCAAATCTGGACGCCCTGGTCATAACGCTTTCCGCGTCGTCCCCGCAAGCGGACCTGCTGCTGTGCGACCGGTTGATCGTTTTTGCCAGAAAGAATGAGATTAAACCGATAATAGCGATCAACAAAATGGATGAATGTCCGGATCATCCTAATGCGATAGTAAATGACTACGCGCATACTGAAGTCAAAGTGTTTTCGGTAAGCGCCAAAACAGGAGAAGGGCTTGACGCGCTTAAGAACGCTCTAAGGGGCATGACTTTCGCTTTCGCCGGGCAGTCGGGTGTGGGGAAGAGTTCCTTGATCAACGCGCTGTACGGCGAAACGCAGGAGACAGGAGATATATCCGAAAAGATCAGCAGGGGCAAAAACACCACGCGTTATTGCAGGCTCATACCCATTGAAGGCGGAGGAGCAGCTCTTGATACGCCAGGTTTCAGCCTGCTGGAGCTTGAATTGATGGAGCCCGAGAAACTGGCTGGTTATTACCCGGAGTTTTCAACCGGAGGCAAAACGTGCCGGTTCTCACCTTGTTTACATGTAAGCGAGCCGGACTGCGCCGTTAAAGAAAAACTCTTGAACGGAGAGATTTCCCACGGACGTTATGACAGATACGTCATGCTGTTAAATGAATTAAAGGAAAGGTGGAACCGCAGATATGATTAAAGTTTCCCCAAGCCTTCTGGCAGCGGATTATCTGCACTTTGATGAAGCGGTCGACAAAGTAATCGCTTCCGGCGCAGACGCTTTGCACTATGATGTTATGGACGGCGAATTCGTACCCGCGATCACGTTCGGTGAAGGCCTGCTGGATTTCCTTTCAAAAAAACCGATTGCGATGGACGTGCACCTGATGATCGTGCATCCCGAAAAACACATAAAGGCATTTGCCGACGCAGGCGCGAGATATATCACCATACATCAGGAAGCAGCCGGCTTCGGGATGGCCGATACGCTGAAGCTTATAAGGGAATGCGGATGCCTCGCGGGAGTTTCCATAAAGCCGTTTACGAATGTGGACGCGCTCGCTGACGTGCTGGATCTGGTGGATCTTATTCTGATAATGACTGTCGAACCCGGCAAAGGCGGACAAAAACTGATACCGTTCACGCTGGACAAAGTCAGACAGATCAAATCGATGTGCGAACAAAAAGGAGTTTCTCCCATAATCGAGGTGGACGGGGGAATAAACACCCAGACCGCAGCATCCGCCGTAGAAGCGGGAGCGAACATGCTGGTGGCGGGCTCGGCATTCTTCAAAGCCGGGGATCCCAAAGAGTTCGTAGCAGCTCTGAAAAACCTATAAACGTATATCATACTGAAAACACCCGAACAGTTCATATTCGGGTGTTTTCTGTATTTTGCAGTATGACAAACAATGTTGATTGTAAAAAATATGTGTGATTATTTTTGAATAAAAATATAGACTTAACGAACCGTTTGTGATATAATAACAAATATGATTAAATAGAGTAGTTTTGATATGAGTTTTAGTTGGTCCAGAGTAAGACCTCTGCACCGCTGCGGTTTAGGGAAGGGGATGAAATAACTTGACAGGCGCGCTTTCCGCAGGCATATCTCACAAAGAATCCTTTAAGCAGAAAGCAAGGAATAAGATCCGTTTGATGGGGCGTTACTGGCAGCTCTATCTGATGGTCTTGCCTCCGATCGTGACCACGTTTATCTGGCATTATATTCCGCTTTACGGCGTTATAATCGCGTTTAAAGATTATGATTCCAGCCTCGGAATACTTGCTAGCCCATGGTACGGAATAGAACATTTTAAATGGTTTATCAACAGGCCAAGTTTCTTCCAGATACTTTGGAATACTGTACGAATATCCTTATATTCTTTCGCTACTTTCCCATGTTCGATCATCTTCGCATTGATGATAAATGAGCTGACAAGCAAAAAATTTAAAAAAACCGTGCAGATGATAAGCTACATGCCTCACTTCATCTCCACAGTCGTCGTTTGCGCCATGGTGCATATGTTCTTCAATGCGTCGACGGGTATCGTAAATAAAGCAATCGTCGCATTAGGCGGCGAAGCGGTAGAGTTTCTTTACCGTAACGACTGTTTTGACCATTTATATGTCTGGAGTGGAGTTTGGCAGGGCTTAGGCTGGGGCACGATTATATATCTTGCCAACCTGGCAAACGTATCGCCTGACCTAATAGAGGCAGCCCGAATCGACGGCGCTACTCGCTGGGATATCGTTATTCACGTGAATATTCCAACAATACTCCCAACAATAGTAATACTGCTGATCCTGCGCGTTGGCGGCATATTGGGGGTGGGATTTGAAAAGGTCTTCCTGCTTCAGACCCAACGCAATATGACTGTTTCGCGAGTTATTTCCACTTACGTTTACGAGCTTACTCTGGGCGCAGGCGGAAGCACCATTTACTGGGATACTTCTTCTGCCATAGGTCTGTTCAATTCAATAATCAATCTTATATTGATTATCCTAACCAATACCTTTGCCCGCAGGGTTTCCGAAGTTACTCTTTGGTAATGGGAGGAAAAGGCAAATGACAAAGTCGATCGTAAACGTGCCGAATAACCGTATAAAAAGATCAACTGGCGATATAATATTTGATGTGATCAACATAACGCTGATTGTTTTGATTACGCTGATAATGATATATCCCATGTGGTATGTCATTATTGTATCATTTGCGACTCCAGAAGAAGCCGTTGCAGGACAATTGTACTTTTGGCCTAAAGGTTTCACGGTCGAAGCATATCAAAAAGTATTCGCCGAAAAGAAAATCTGGATCGGATACGGTAATACCATCATCTACACCATCGCACACACCTTATATACCCTCGCACTGACGATCCCCGCGGCATACGCACTCAGCAAGAAAAATATGCCCGGACGCGTAGCGATAACTTGGTACTTCTTCGCTACCATGTTCATTTCCGGCGGCCTCATCCCGTCCTACATGCTAAATAAGTCGCTTGGTATCGTCAACACGAGATGGATCATGATACTCGGTATGGGTGTTGGGTATTCCAACCTGGTCATAACAAGGACCTATTATCAGACCAGTATTCCCTCAGAGGTATACGAGTCTGCATATATTGACGGAGCCACAGAGTGGCAGACGTTCATACGTATAGCTGTGCCGCTATCCGGCGCCATCGTCGCGGTTATGGCGCTGTATGCCGCTGTTGGAACTTGGGGCAGCTGGTATACCGCGTTCATATACATCACCGATCAGAAGAAATGGCCACTTCAGCTAAGATTGAGGGAAATCCTGATAATGAACTCGACTCAGTCGCTGGATATTCAATTTATGTCTGAAGAAGACATAATTGAGATGCAGCATCAGACTTTCCTCGTGACCACGATGAAGTACGCCATTATCTTTATCGCCTGTTTGCCAATGCTTGTGCTCTATCCCTTTGTTCAGAAGTATTTTGTCAAGGGCGTTATGATCGGATCCGTAAAGGGTTAAAACCCTTTAAATAATTGAAAGGAGAATCTTCAAATGAAGAAACTGCTTTGCGTGCTTCTTGCTCTGGTTCTGGTTCTGGGCCTTGCGTCCGGTTTAGCCGAGGGCGAGAAGGAGTACTACGGCGGGTATACTGATACCATCGATGCTACCATCGTCGTGTATCAGCGTTCCGGCCAGGGCGATGCCGAGAACATCTGGTGGTGGGAGTTCTGCCGTCAGTACTTCGGCATCAACTTCACCGTGACTCAGACTACTGACGGCGGCACTTTCAGGAGCACTGCTTTCTCTACCGGCGATATGCCAGATGTATGGTATCAGCTGTTCCTCGGTTCTTCCGTTGTGGTTGAGCAGGGCGTTCAGAACGGCAACTTGATTCCTCTGGATGATTACATCACTCCCGAGATCATGCCCAACCTGAGCCGCATCTATGAGGCTTATCCGCAGTATAAGACCACCATTACCTGCCCCGATGGTCATATCTACTGCCTGGGCGCTATCAACAACGGCAATGACTCCCTGATGACCTTCTACATCAACCAGCGCTGGTTGGACGAGGCCGGACTGGAAGTTCCCACCACTCTGGATGAGTTCACCGAAGTTCTCGCCGCTTTCAAAGCCCGTGAAGAACTGCCTGAGTACGAGGGCAAGACCATCGTTCCTCTGACCGGTGACCTGGGCAACCAGCCCCGCTACATCGCTAATGCTTTCGGCTGGATCACCGATTCCGCCGGATATCTTACCACCATCGCTCTTGACGACGTTGACGGCACTCCCTGCTTCATCTACGCTGATGAAGAAAGATTCCCTGAGTTCATGGCTGTGATGAAGGACTACATCGCCAAGGGCTACTTCTCCGCCGATGTGTTCGACGATCAGTATGCCGGAAACCAGACCGCTCAGCAGAAGGCTGAGGACCTGACTGGTTTCGATCAGAACACCTCCAACGCCATTAACGCCAAAGAGTGGACTTGCGCGATCCCGCTGACCAGCGAGTGGAACGAAGAGCCCGCCATTGCCCGCACTTACAACTCTGTCAACTGCCAGAGCTTCGCCATTTCCAAGACCTGCGATCCCGAAAAAGTTGAGCGTCTGATGAAGTGGGTCGACTGGCTCTATGACTATGACAACTATCTGCTGGCCCATGACGGTCCCACCATCGACCAGCCTGAGTATTTCTACGGCATGCTCAAGAGCGGCTGCATTCCTTACAAGAATATCAAGACCGGCCTGTTCAGCAAGACCAGCCTTGAAGTACTGGACGGCACCTACTCTAACTGGACCAACTATACCAGAGGCTGCATCGAGGGTATCATCGGCGGATATGTCGGCCTGAGCATCGACCTTTGGAAAGAAGCGAAGAGGCCCTACAATCCTCAGACCTGGTCCAACAACAAGGATGTGAACGTACTGCCTTACCTGGTAGACTGCTATCCGAACATCAGATTCTTTGACGCCGATACCAATGCCCGCATTACTGAGCTCGCGACCGAGATCAACAAATACGTCAACGAGCAGTATGTGGCCTTCATTGCCGGTGAAAAAGAGCTCAGCCCGGAGAACTTGGAAGAGTACTTCGCTACTCTCAAGGATCTTGGCTATGAAGAGTACGTACAGTACTTCATCGACTACTACGACAACTACAAGAATTCCTGATTTAACACCTTGTCGACCCTCTCCCGACGTGAGTCGGGAGAGGGAGCCTGAAACAATAGAGCACAAGTACCGTCGGCTGAAAAGGGCAGCCGACGGTTTTTATATATAAAATTATTGAAGAATTAACGTGACATATGGCACGATATGTATTATAATTATTCGGTAAGCCGCTCCGGAGTGGCTGTAAAAGTGTGCATACACTGCCTCAGCCGGGCGAGATTAGAGTATAGGAGGTGCAACGCGTGTACGCAGTCATTAAGACAGGTGGCAAGCAGTACCGCGTCCAGCAGGGCGACGTGATCTTTGTAGAAAAGCTCAATGCTCAGGCGGACGAAAC
>JAEEGL015374904.1_pt1 | contig 50506 bp, 32 predicted proteins | sample 9134231 | NCBI WGS metagenome assembly JAEEGL01 (sample SAMN16246548, study PRJNA631951) | gut metagenome | biome: gut microbiome; feature: rumen; material: fiber-attached | host: Bos | place: Iran: Karaj | collected 2018-10 | reverse complement strand
CATGATGAAGTTTACAGGACCTGACTTTCTTTCTGCTGGAGTAAATCTGTTCTTGAAAACGATAGTAGCAAGTGCGATAGCAATTGGAGGTACCATACCGCCAACCATGATAGCAGCCATGATCATGTAGCCTGTATCGTTCTGGTTTGCAAGACTTGCAAGACCAAATGCATAAGCAGCCTTGTTAAGAGGGCCACCCATATCTGTTGCCATCATTGCTCCAAGAAGGATACCAAGTACAACCATTGAACCGGTTCCCATTCCTTCAAGAACACCTGTGATCCATGCGTTAAGTGCACCAACGATAGGGTTGATAGCACACATAACAATACCAATCATAAGGATTCCGCAGAGAGGATAAATAAGTACTGGCTTGATTCCTTCAAGTGCCTGAGGAAGCCATTCAAATGCCTTCTGAAGTCCCTTTACAAGGTAACCTGCAGCAAAACCGGCAACAAGTGCGCCAAGGAAAGCTGATGGAACATTGCCGCCTGGAGCTGCGAAGGTAGCACCTGATGCTGCAAGAGCACCACCAACAAAACCAATTGCAAGACCTGGACGGTCGGCAATACTCATAGCAATGAATCCGGCAAGGATTGGAAGCATGAAGCCAAATGCAGTGCTGCCAATTGACTTGAACCATGCAGCCACAGGAGTGTTGCTACCAAAGTTACTTGGGTCAATTGAGAAGTCATCCAAAAGGAATGCAATGGCGATAAGGATACCGCCGCCAATTACGAATGGAAGCATATGTGAAACGCCGTTCATAAGGTGCTTGTAGAACTGTCTTCCAAAGGATTCGCCCTCTGTGCTTGTGTTCTTTACAACAGCTCCTGTATGACGATAAGCGGTTGTTTCGCCGTTAACAGCTTTTTTAATAAGGTCTTCAGGATTATGGATGGCTTCCTTTGTAGAAGTGATGATAACTTCTTTGCCATCAAATCTGCCCATTTCGATATTCTTGTCGCAGGCAATAATGATCGCATCTGCTTCAGCGATTTCAGCGTCTGTAAGAACATCCTTGGCACCAGCTGATCCGTCTTTTTCAACTTTGATGGAGATGCCCATATCCTTTGCTTTGAGTTCCAGAGCTTCAGCAGCCATGAAGGTATGAGCGATACCTGTAGGACATGCTGTAACGCCAAGGAGCTTTTTAGCTTTTGCCGGCTCAGCTTTAGCTGGAGCAGAAGCAGCAGCTTTTTCTGCAAGCTCTTTGTCCTTAGCGGCTTCTTTTTCGTCGATGATTGCAAGGAACTCATCAGGAGTCTTAGCTTCAATAAGCTTTGAGGCAAAAGCCTGATCCATAAGAAGAGTCATGAGCTTTGAAAGAACCTCAAGATGTGTATCAGCTGCTGAATCAGGAGCTGCGATCATGAAAAAGAGTTTACTTGGATTGCCATCAAGGGACTTGTAATCAATTCCTTCAGGAATAGTGATTGCTGTTACGCCTGGCTTTGCAACTGCAAAGGATTTGCCGTGTGGAACTGCAATGCCCATTCCGATTGCTGTTGAGCCTTTTTCTTCTCTTGCGAGAATAGCTTTTTTGAATTCAGATACATTGTTAAGATTTCCGACTCTCTCGTGAAGTGCTACAAGAGCATCGATGGCAGCATTCTGATCTGCTGCGTCGGCATTTAAGTTAATGCCATCTTTTTTGAGTAAATCAGTGATTTTCATAGTCCCTCCTTAATTGAAAAGCCTTATATTGTTTTTTTATAGTTTTATTTGAAAAAGAGCCTTTATAGTGAGCTGTAAAGCTCCATGATAGCCTGGCCTGTTGCAAGGTCATCAGAAAAAGCAGTGGCGGAGCCTGCTGCAGTTCCCATTTTTAGGGCTTCTTCATAGCTGTGGTTTTTAAGGTATCCGGCGATAAAGCCTGCAACCATTGAATCACCTGCTCCAACGGAATTTCTTACCTTTCCTTTAGGAACGCCAACTCGGAATTTCTGGCCGTCTTCAGTAATAAGCATTGCACCGTCACCAGCCATGGAAATAAGAACATTTCTTGCACCCATTTCCTGAAGCTTTTTGGCATGTGCTTCGATTTCATCGTCGGTCTTAAGCACTGTTCCAAACATTTCGCCAAGCTCGTGATTGTTTGGCTTAATGAGGAATGGATGATACTTAAGAACGTTCTTTAAAAGATCCTTTGTTGCATCTACAACAGCCTCAACCTTTTTGTCTGAAACCTTCTCAAGAATCTTCTCATAGACATCGCTTGGAAGAGAGCTTGGGATGCTTCCTGCAAGAATCAGGATATCGCCGTCCTGCAAATCCTCAAGCTGTTTAAAAAGCTGGTCCAGAGCCTTATTTGGAATGGCTGGTCCCTGGGCGTTGATCTCGGTTTCCTCGGAGCCTTTGATCTTTACGTTAATTCTTGAAATGCCCTCGGGAAGCTCAATGAAGCTTGCTTTGATTCCCTTCCTGTTTACACTTTCGCAGATGGCTTTTCCGGTAAAGCCGGCAACGAAGCCAAGAGCAGTGTTGTCCAGATCAAGGTTTTTCAGAATTGTGGAAACGTTGATTCCTTTTCCGCCAAAATAGCATTCCTCAGAATCAGATCTGTTGGTCATGCCGGGAAGAAGCTCTGTGCCCATTCTTACCACGTAATCGATGGCTGGGTTAAATGTAACTGTGTAAATCATTTTTTCTCCTCTTTAAACAACCTTTATAATTGTTTTACTGCTGTAGTTTTTGCTGACGTCTTTGTCAGTAATGATGCAGCAGTTAGCTATCTCTGCAAAAGTAACTGAGCTGACCTTGCCGAATTTAGAGTGGTCGGCAAGAATATAGGAAATATACGAGTGTTTGACGGCTTCCTGCTTTACCAGGGCCTCATCTACATCAGGTGTGGTGTAGCCTGCCTGAAGTGAAATCCCGTTTGTTCCCATAAAGGCTTTGGTAAAATGGTATTTTCCAATAGTCTCAATGCAGTCAGGACCGATAATAGCCTCAGTTGTGGGTTTGCATCTTCCACCGATTATCATCGTGCTAAGGCCTCTTTCTAAGAGCTTCTTGGCATGGACAATACCGTTGGTGATGTATTTTGCCTTTGTGTTATTTATGTACTTGATCATCTCAAGCGTAGTAGTACCGGAATCGATGTAAACAAAATCATCGTCATTTATCAAAGAAGCAGCATATTTACTGATGGCGTCCTTTTCTTCAACGTTTAGTGAAGCCTTGGCGGATACTGTTGGCTCAAAGGTGTTTACCCCTGCCTGAGCGATTGATGTGGCACCGCCAAATACCTTTACGATCTTTTTCTCGTCATGAAGAACGGACAGATCCCTCCTTATAGTGGCAGCAGAGGCATCAAACTCCTCCATCAGCTCTGCTACTGTAACTGCATTCCTTTCGTTTATAAGTGAAACAATGAGTGCACGACGTTCCTGAGTAAGCATATTTTCCCTCTTTGAAAAACAGATAATAGATTATATAAAACTATCTAGGGGTATAATAACATCATTAATAATCAAAAGCAATCAAAAATAATCACAAACAATCATTAAAAATATTATAAATTAATCACAAAACGTAAGCAAATAATCAAATATAATCATACATTAATGTAAATATTCTAAAAAAAGAATAAAGCTTTAATGGTATAGCGTAAACAATCTTTACAAAGCTATATCAAATAAATTAAAATATGATTAGAGTTTTTCTACATTTATAGCTTATGGAGGTACTGGTTTTGGAAGAGTTAGTATTGACACAGGAACAGATTGATATAATCGGTGAGATAGCTAATATAAGTATGGGAAATTCGGCGACCACTCTTAGTATGATGGTTAATAAGAAGGTTGACATTACTACGCCTAATGTAAAGCTTATAAAAAGAAGCGAGGCTCTTGATGATTATGAAAAGACCTGTATTTTCGTACAGATCCATTATGTAAAAGGCCTTGAGGGCAACAATGTCCTGGTTTTAAAAGAGCATGACGTAAAGGTTATGACTGACCTTATGATGGGCGGAGATGGAACAAATACCGCGGGTGAGATCACAGACCTTCATTTGTCAGCAGCTTCTGAGGCTATGAACCAGATGATGGGAACCAGCGCTACCTCTTTATCCTCAATGCTTGGTATTGCGACAGATATCAGTACACCTATAGTTAACCAGATTGATGTAGAAAGCATAAAAGTTTTTGAGAAGATGTTTGATACAACCTACGACAAGTTCGTTAAGATTGCATTTAGAATGACAATAGGTGACCTTATTGATTCAGTTATGGTACAATTATATCCGGTGCAGTTCGCTGTGGATATGTGCCAAAAATTTATGGATAAAGGAAAATAATACTGAATATGAATAAGGCAGAAACACTAGAAATAAAGAAACAGTTCACACCAGACAGATGTACGATCGATCACATTTGCGGATGCTATGTAGATCATGAAAAGAACAAAAGACTTACATTCAGAAAGGCCTTTGGCCAGCTTCCGGAAGAGGAGATGTTTAAGTATCTTGATATCTTCCAGCATACCCTGGCAGGTACCTTTGGCAAGAATCTTATTAGTCTTGAGTTTCCTCTTGACCAGGAACAGCCAGGGGGTACTCAAGATTTTCTTTTGACTTTAAGAAATTCCAGACTTGAGGATGATGAGCTTGTTGATGAGTTCTATGACAAGATAATTGCCAATTATGTTAACGGCGAGAACTACTATATTATTGTAGTTCATGCTGTATATGATATTCCTGGAGTTACAAACGACGGAATAGAGATGGAGGATGCCTCAGAAAAGATATATGACTATATTCTCTGCAGCATTTGCCCAGTTAAGCTTTCAAAGGCAGGTCTTGGCTATAACGAAAAGGACAATATGATAGAAGAGAGATTCCGCGACTGGATTGTTGAAGGCCCTACCAAAGGATTTCTTTTCCCTGCTTTCATAGAAAGAGATACAGATATTCACAATATGCTCTATTTCACCAAAAAGCCTGACGATCTCCAGCCTGAATTTGTAGAGGCAATGTTTGGCGGCGTTTCTCCAATTTCAGCTCCGGAGCAGAAGGATATCTTTGATGCGGTAGTGCAGAATGCTATCGGCGAAGACGCAGATTACGATATCATGAAGAATATTCATGATAACTTAAATGATATGATTGAGGATCACGCTGAGGATCCTGAGCCACTAGAGCTTACCAAAAAGGACGTCAAGCAGCTCCTTCATGACAGCGGTGTATCTGAGGAGAGACTTAACTATTTTGACGAGACCTATGACAAATGTACCGGCAATGAGGATTATCCTCTTCTTGCCACAAACCTGGTAACTAAGAAGTTCGACATTGAGACTCCTGATGTGGTGATAAAGGTTAAGCCTGATAGAACTGATCTTGTGGAATCAAGAATCGTGGATGGCAGACAGTGCCTTGTTATTGCTGTAGATGATCACATCGAGGTCAATGGAATCAACGTAAGAACCTTCATGAACAAATAACACAGCTAAGAGGATGAAATCAAATGTTTCAGCTTGCTATCGTTGAGGACGAGGATTCCTATGCCGAGCAGCTAATAGCTTTTGTGGAAAAGTATCAGGCTGAGAGCGGTAATTATTTTAAGGTAACCAGATTTACCGATGGTGATGAGATAACTAACGGATATAAGAGTCAGTTCGACATTATTCTTATGGATATCGAAATGAAGCTTATGGACGGAATGACTGCAGCTGAGGAAATCAGAAAGCTTGATCAGGACGTGGTCATCATGTTTATCACCAATATGACTAGCTATGCAATTCGTGGCTATCAGGTGGATGCCCTTGACTATGTGCTAAAGCCTGTCAGCTACTTTGCTTTTTCTCAAAAGCTGGGAAGGGCGATTTCAAAGATCCACAAAAAGGATACAAAGGTTATTTCCATAGATATAGGCGGTGGTGTAAAGAAGCTTGATATAGACAATGTTTTCTATATAGAGAGCGAAGGACATAATCTGAACTTTTATACCACCGGAGGTAATTTTACAATAAGGGCCAAGCTTTCAGATTTTGAAGAACAGCTTTCAGCCTATCATTTTTTCAGGAGCAACAAGGGATATCTTGTTAATCTTAAGTTTGTTGATGGAGTCGAGAACGGGTGCTGCATTATTGCCGGCAAGCAGCTTCTTATCAGCAGAGCCAGGAAAAATGATTTTATGAGTGCGCTTACGGATTACATGGCTGCGTTGCCGTAAATAGGAGCAAAAATGGAAAATGTTTATCAGGATATTCCAAGAATATTTACGGCTGTTGCGGAATGGCTCGCCTGCATAACCTATTGCATGGTTATGAAAAGAAAGGTAAAGAGCGAGGATTTCATTCTTTCTTCAATCTTTGCTTTTGTAATTCAGAGCATGTTTCTGGTGCTGACAAAGGGACTTCCTGTAGCTTTCTGGATTCCCTGCATGCTTATTGCTGTGGGCTTTATGTATGCTTTCATGGCATTTACCTGTGACGACAGCATAAATGTTATAGGTTATTACTGTGCAAGAGCGTTTCTGCTAGCTGAGCTTGCTGCTTCCCTTGAGTGGCAGCTGGCATGCTTTTTTATGAATATCACAGATTCGATTGCTGTTCAGGTAATGATTTTTATCGGGGTGTACACCCTTGTATTTACCTGGGCGCATTACATGGAAGTCAGCATTACAAGAGGCATTTTTCAGCTGGAAATTAATACGAGAGAGCTTTGGGCGGCGGTAGCTATAGCAGTTGCCGTATTTGCTTTTAGTAATCTCAGTTTTGTATTTAGGAATACTCCTTTTTCAGGTGGTGTACCTGCGGATATTTTTTACATAAGGACCCTTGTAGATATCGCAGGAATCATGATTCTTTATGTTTATCAGAGCCGTATATGTGAGCTTCTCGCAGAAAAGGAGCTTAGAAACATCCATTCCATGCTAAAGGCTCAGTATGATAAGTACAGAAATTATCAGAGTACTTTTGAACTTATTAATATGAAGTACCACGATCTAAAGCACCAGATAGCGGGGCTTCGTGCAGAGATGAGTGATGATGAGCGCAAAAAGTGGATTGATTCCCTTGAACAGGAACTCGAATCCTACAGCCCTGAGCTCGAGACAGGAAATAGTGTTCTGGATACGCTGATTGCAGGAAAAATGATGAATTGCCGTGCCAATAATATTAAGATAACCTGCGTGGCTGATGGCGATATTCTTGATTTTATGCACGTGGCAGATATTTGTACTATATTCGGTAATGCGCTTGATAATGCAATTGAGAGCGTGTCACTTATTGATGATCCGGAGAAGAGGCTTATCCATTTATCTATTTCGCAGAAGAAGAACTTTGTTCTTATTCAGATAAACAACTACTGTGAGAATAACATAGTAATGAAAAACGGATATCCTGTGACCACCAAGGCCAATAAAGAAAATCATGGCTTTGGACTTAAGAGTATAAGATATACTGTCGAAAAATATCATGGAACACTTAATTTTGATCTAAACGACAATTGGTTTGAACTTAAGATGCTTATACCGCAAGGAGGCATTGGATGAATATAATTGCCGTGGCAATAGCCGATTATACAGGCCTTGTGATACTGCTTGCAATGCTGGTAAGCAGTCACATAAGAAGATCGGCGCCAAAATATGAATTTAAGATATTTACTATCATCGCAAAGCTTGCTGCAGCTGCCTGCGTCATTGATTTTTTGATGTTTTATTGCGATGGTATGAGTGGCTTTTTACCTAGAATTATGAATGTTTTAGGTAACACTTACTGTTTTATTGCTAATCCGATCTTTACATGTTCCTGGTGCATTTATACTGACTTAAAACTCTATAGTAGCAAAGCCAGAATAAAAAGAATTTACAGATTTGCAGCAATACCGGGAATTATTCTTGTGGCGATAGGAATTATAAATACCTTTGTTCCTATTATTTTCTATGTGGACAGCTCAAATGTGTACCACAGACTTCCTTTTAGCTATGTCTTTTACGCAGTTGAGGCAGGGTACCTTATCTACAGCCTTGTTATAGTAAAACAGTACGAAAAAAGATATGACAAGGTAAGGTTCTTCCCTATGTATCTGATGCTGGGACCTATTGTAATTGGCTGTGTTTTGCAGATAATGTTTTATGGCGTCTCACTTATCTGGGTATCTGTTTCAATAGGACTTACTTCTATATATATGTCGCTACAAAATGAGTTTTCATATCTTGATACGCTGACAGGGCTTTATAACAGAGCATTTCTTGACTATCAGCTGGAAATCTGCAGCAAATCTCCTGATATCAAGATTGGCGGCATAATGATAGATGTAGATTATTTCAAAACTATCAATGATTCCTATGGACATTCAGTTGGAGATGAGGCTCTTATTGATGTAGCCAGGGTGATACTTTTTAGCAAGCCTGACAGCGCAATTGCTGTAAGATTTGCAGGAGATGAGTTTATTCTTTTGATAAAGGACTGCTCGGAGGCTATTCTTAATAAAACTATTGAAGAAGTAAGAAATGAGCTAAAGCTCTTTAATGAAAATGAGTGCAGACAATACGAACTTTCTTTGTCCATGGGAGCTGCAATGTTTGACTATGAAATAGACGATGTGGACAGCTTCTTTAAGAAGATGGATGACAATATGTACAAAGAAAAAAACGCAAGACACGCACAGCAAGACTAATATAACAGTTCATGACAAAAATCGTACCGTTTATGACAAAAACGGCACGATTTTTTTTTGCGTGTTAATCTCCTATTGTAGGAGCTAATGCTTTACAGATTACCCTAGGATCTGACCAATCCTAAGGGCACATAAAAAAGGGAGGTTATACTATGTTATCTATCAACATGAGCGACGTTATGAACGTCCTTAATTCAATCAAGTCATACTTGATTGCAATTGGTGTAATAATTGCAGTTGCAGTACTTATCATGATTGCAGTTATGAAACTGAAAAAGTCTACCAAGAAATTGGTAAGAGGCACAGCACTTGTTGCTATGCTTGTAGGTATTGTTGTTTGTGTAAATATGATCCTTACAGGACCTATGAGCACAATGCTTGATCTTGTAAGCGGAAAAGGCACAATTTCAAAGCAGACATCAGATGAGACAACAGTTCTTGCACAGGATATTGCAAGAGAGGGTATAGTTCTTTTGGAGAATGAGGGAGCTACACTTCCAATAAGCTCCGGCTCTAAACTTAATGTATTTGGATGGGCTTCAACAAATCCAATCCTTGGTGGTGCAGGATCTGGAGCTCTTAACGAGGCTTACGACACAATCGATCTTCTTCAGTCACTTAAGGAGGCTGGAATCGAGACCAATAGTGAGCTTACAAAGTTCTATACAGACTATAAGGCAGACAGACCTGTAGTTGGAATGTGGAATCAGGATTGGACACTTCCTGAACCAAATGTTTCTCTTTATACAGATTCACTTATTTCTAACGCTAAGGCATACTCAGACACAGCTATGATCGTTATCAGCCGTTCAGGCGGTGAGGGTGCTGATCTTCCATCTAATATGCCAGCAGTTGTAGATGGCTCTTTCAAGGATGGAACAACTTATACAGCAGGTACATATGATGATTCACTTAACGAAGGCAACGACTGGGATGCTGGTGATCACTATCTTCAGCTTACAAACAGAGAAGAAGAGATGATCGATCTTGTATGTGCAAACTTTGACAAGGTTGTACTTGTTTACAACGGTGCTAATGCTTTCGAGCTTGGCTTTGTAAAGAATCACCCACAGATCAAGTCAGTTCTCTGGGCAGCAGGCATGGGCCATGTTGGTATGAAGGCTCTTGGTGAGATTGTTACTGGTGAGGTTAACCCTTCTGGTAAGACAATCGATACTTATGTTTACAACATGAAGGAAACACCTTGGTGGAACAACTTTGGTGACTTCAATTACACAAATATGGATGAATTTTCTTATGTTTCAACTGGATTTACAGGCGTTGAAACAAGAGCAGATGTAAGCTTTGTAAACTATGTAGAAGGTATCTATGTTGGATACAAGTTCTATGAGACAGCAGCAGTTGAAGGTCTTATTAACTATGATGATGTGGTTCAGTATCCTTTCGGATATGGACTTTCATACACAACATTTGAGCAGAAGATGGGCGACATCACTGAGGCAGATGGAAAGATTACTTTTGATGTAACAGTAACAAATACAGGTTCTGTAGCTGGTAAGGACGTTGTAGAGGTTTATTACAATCCTCCTTATGAGAACGGCGGAATCGAAAAGTCAGCAGCAAACCTTGTAGAGTTTGCTAAGACACAGAAGCTTGAGCCAGGTGCTTCTGAGAAGATTACAATTTCTTTTGCAGCAGAAGATATGGCTTCATATGATTATCAGCATGCAAAGGCTTATGTTCTTGAAGCTGGTGATTATGAGATTTCAATCAACAAGGATTCACACAATGTTATTGATTCCAGAACATATTCTGTAGATACAACAGTTACTTTCGACGGAACCAATAAGAGAGAAAGCGACGAGATTACAGCTACTAACGTATTTGATTATGCAAATGGCGGTCTTGAGTACCTTTCAAGAGCAGATGGATTTGCAAACTATGCATCAGCTACAAAGGCACCTGCAAGCTATGAGATGCCAGCAGATGCAAAGGCAACATTCTATAACATCAGTAACTACCTTACAGCTGAGGCAACTGCAGCTGATGAAGATCCAAACGCTGAGCCGGTTGTTACAGGCGCTGCTACAAGCCTTAAGCTTAAGGATCTTCGCGGTCTTTCAAAGGACGATGCAAAGTGGGATGAGCTTCTTAACTCTATGACACTTGATGATATGAACGCTCTTATTTCACTTGGCGGATATCAGACAAACTCTGTTGATTCAATTGAGAAGGTTCGTACAAACGACTGTGATGGACCTGCTTCAATCAACAATAACTTTACAGGTGTTGGATCTCTTGGATTCCCTGTAGGTGTTACAATTGCAGCTACCTTCAACAAGGAGCTTGCTTATTCCTTCGGTGATTACATAGGCAAGATGGCAAACGAGATGGATGTATCCGGATGGTATGCACCAGCTATGAACATTCATAGAACAGCATTCGCCGGACGTAACTTCGAGTACTATTCAGAGGACGGTGTCCTTTCAGGAAAGATTGCTTCTGAAGCAACAAAGGGTTCATGGGCTAACGGAGTTTACGCTTATGTTAAGCACTTTGCCCTTAATGATCAGGAAGGCAACAGATGCGATATGCTCTGCACATGGTCAAATGAGCAGGCTATCCGTGAGCTTTACCTTAAGCCTTTCGAAATCTGCGTAAAGAACGTAGAAATGACAGCAGTTATGTCATCCTTCAACTATGTTGGTAATCGTTGGGCAGGCGGTTCTGCTTCACTTATGAAGACAGTTCTTCGTGATGAGTGGGGATTTGACGGATTTGCTCTTACTGACTACTTCGGAGTATATGGCTACATGTCATCTGATCAGGCTATCAGAAACGGTACAGACTGTATGCTTGTTAACTACCCTACAGCTACAAACAATGTACAGTTCAGAGAGACAAACGGCGCTCAGCAGGCTATGAGAGAGGCTACAAAGAATATTCTTTACACTGTAGTAAACAGCCGTGCTTATGCACCAGAAAACCTTAAGACAGGAATGGCTTCCTGGAAGAAGCTTATGATCGTTATCGACGTAATCTTCGGAGCACTTATGATTTGCCTCATGACAATCTTCTGCAAGAACTTCAAGAAGAACAGAGAAAAAGAGGCAGCATCAGCAAATGCAGAAGGCTAATAAATAAGATTTACTTAAGAGGTCATGGGCAGCACCATTATCTGGTGCTAGCCCGTGACCCATTATAAGAAAGAGGGAAAAATGAAATATCAAGATATCATTGAGAAGATGACAATTGAAGAGAAGGCAGCTTTTCTTAGTGGTAAGGGGGAGTGGCAGACAAGGGAATTTGACAGACTCGGAATTCCTTCAATCTTTTGCTCAGACGGACCTCACGGTATAAGAAAGCAGGCCGGAGCAGGAGACCATTTGGGACTTAATGAATCCCTTCCTGCAACATGCTTCCCTACTGCAGCAACAATAGCAAACAGCTGGGATCCTGAACTTGGACAGCAGCTGGGAGAGACACTTGGTGAAGAGGCTATGGCAGAGGGCGTAAATGTTCTTTTGGGACCAGGTCTTAACATAAAGAGAAGTCCTCTTTGCGGAAGAAACTTTGAATATTTTTCTGAAGACCCATATCTTGCAGGTAAAATGGCAGCATCCTACGTCAGAGGTATTCAGTCTCAGGGCGTATATGCATGTCCCAAGCACTTTGCGGTGAATTCACAGGAACTTCGTCGAATGGCTATGAATTCAGTTCTTGACGAGCGTACCTTAAGAGAGATATATCTGACCGGTTTTGAAATTGCTGTAAAAGAAGGTAAGGCAAAGACCATCATGTCTGCTTACAATGAGGTGAATGGTACTTATGCTAACGAGAACAAGCATCTTTTGACTGATATCCTGAGAAAAGATTGGGGCTTTGATGGAATCGTAATCACAGACTGGGGCGCATCCAATGACCATGCTCTTGGCGTGGCAGCAGGTTCAAACCTTGAGATGCCTAATCCTGGACTTGATTCAGCAAGAGAACTGATTGAAGCCGTTAATAGTGGCAAGATCAGTATCGAAGATGTTGACGCTAGAGTAGATGAGCTTCTTGACGCTGTCATGACTCTTTATGTAAATGCCCAGGGCAAGAAGGATGATTTCGATAAGGCTGCTCACCACAGCGTAGCCAGAAAGGCAGCAGCAGAGAGTGCAGTTCTTTTAAAGAATGAGAGTAAGATTCTTCCTCTTAAGCCAGGTGCTAAGGTTGCAATCATCGGCGATTTTGCTTTTGTGCCAAGATATCAGGGAGCAGGTTCATCACTTGTTAATCCAACCAGAGTAGAGACAATAAATGAGATGGTTGGTAATTATGATATCCAGGTAATTGGAAGCTGCAGAGGCTACTCAAGGACAGGAGAAGAGGATGCTGCTACCAAGAAGGAAGCTTTGGATATTGCTGCAAGAGCAGATATAGTTCTTTTCTTCTTTGGACTTAATGAGGACAGTGAGTCTGAGGGTATGGACAGAACTCATATGAGAATTCCTCAGAATCAGATCACTCTTTTGCAGGAGCTTGGACAGGTTAATCAGAATCTTGTTGGTATTATCAGTGCTGGTTCAGCTATTGAAATGCCATGGCATCATTATTTCAAGGCAATTTTGCATTGCTACTTAAATGGTCAGGCAGGAGCTGGTGCGGTTCTTGATATACTTACAGGAAGTGCATGCCCATCGGGTAAGCTTTCTGAGACTATTCCAAGAAGATATGAAGATACACCTGCGTATCGCTATTATCCAAGCCAGGAGAGAACTTCTGAGTACAGAGAAAGTCTTTATGTGGGTTATAGATACTATGACACTGCAGAGATCCCGGTTCTTTATCCATTTGGTTTTGGCCTTTCTTATACAAGCTTTGAATACAGCAATATGGCTGTTACGGCTGATGGTGTAAGCTTCGACCTTAAGAACGTCGGACTTGTAGAGGGCGCTGAGGTAGCACAGCTTTATGTATCTCTCCCAGGTGCCAAGGTATTCAGACCAAAGAAGGAGCTTAAGGGCTTTGTAAAGGTATCACTCAAGCCAGGTGAAACAAAGAAAGTCGAAATTCCATTCGATGATAAGACCTTCCGTTATTGGAATGTAAAGACGAATAATTGGGAGATTGAGGACGGAACCTATAAGATCATGGTAGGCTCAAGCAGCATTGATATGAAGCTTGAAGGAGAAATCAGAAAGTCAGCTACTACAAATGACCTTCCATATTATCTTGAAAAAATGCCTTCATATTACAGCGGAAAAATCCAGTCAGTAAGCAATGAGGAGTTTGAAAAGCTCCTTGGAAGAAGCATTCCTGATGGAAAGTGGAGTGGACAGCTCACTTCCAACGATGCTATGTGCCAGATGTATTACGCAAAGAGTGGCCTGGCAAGATTCGCCTACAAGCGTCTTACAGCCATGAAGAAAAAAGCAGATGAGAGCGGCAAGCCGGATCTTAACGTTCTATTCATCTACAACATGCCATTTAGAGCTATGGCCAAGATGACTGGCGGCGCTGTGAGCATGAACATGGTGGATGGTATTGTAAAGCTTGTTAACGGTCACTTCTTTAGTGGACTTGGACAGATTATAGGCGGCTATTTTAAGAACGGTAGACTCAACAAACAGTATGAAAATAAGTTAAAAGAAATGAAGTAATGGAGGAACTATAAATGAAATTCTGGAACGAATTTGCACAGAAGCATCCTGCAGTAGCAAAGTGGGTTAGAGAAGGAGGATTGTTTGTAATCGTAAGTAATCTGATTACAGTATTTAAGTATCTGCTTCTTACATTTTTACCTGCTGCATTTGCTTTCCTTGGAGACAGATCCTTTGGATGGCCTGGAATTCCGCTTACAATTGCAGGAGAGACCTTTGACTGGAATATCCTTGGCTATGATCAGGCTCACGGCGGTCTTGCATACTTTACAGCCTACATGATTGCAATGGTTATTGGTGAATGTATCAATTTCCCAATCCAGAAGCTCTTTGTGTTCCGCAATCACGATAAGCCTGGTAAGCAGATTGCTTGGTATGTTTTCGCGTTCATCATCATTACCTGCATCGTTAACTCAATCAACTGCATCTGGGTTGCAGTAGCAGGAAAGTTTGTAGCTCCTTTCATTTACAATATCGGAACTACAGTACTTAATGGTGGCGTCAGCATGGTTGTATTCTTCTTTGTAAACAAGATTATTTTCCCTGAGACCGTAGCAAAGAAGGATTGATCTATCAGCATAGAATTATCACTACGCTCCGCACTAATACTGGTGCGGAGCTTTTTTACATAAAAGTGAAATAAAATTTAAAAATAATTACAAAATTATTGCAACTTTTTTGTAACATTGGCTGTATAGAAAATAAAGTAGTAAAAAATGGGGGCGGCAAATCGCACAAATAAGCGTATTTTTAAAGACGCTTTTTAATTTCGTTAAGATTTTGCCAATTAAAAATTTATTGCGACACAGATGGGATTGGGATATACTAAATCCTGTTAAAAATTAAATTATTATATTGAAGTACCACATTAGAGAAGAGGGGCTCGAAATGCGGTGGCTATCGGAGGAAGTATGAAAAAGTTAGAAGTGAAGTCTCTGTTTTACAAGAGACTTATTCCGCTGCTACTGGTGCCAACTCTTCTTGGCAGTAATTTTGCGTCTGTTAAATCATTCGCTGATGAATCAGAAATCGAAAGCACAGCTGAACAGTCGGCGGAAGAATCTACACAAAATCCAGAAGAAACAACTGAAAATGATGGTGAGCAGTCTGGTGATCAACAGGATGAACAGGCTGGAAAACAGTCACAGGACGAAGCAAGTGCAGGAAGCTCAGATGATGCAGCTGGTAGCACTGGCTCTAGTGATGCTGCAAGTGAAGGAAGTTCTGGCGATGCAGCAGGAGATGCAAGCTCAGATGACGCAGCGGGCAAGGCAAGTTCAGACGACGCAGCAGGCAAGGCCAGCTCAGACGATGCAGCAGGCAAGGCTAGCTCAGATGATGCAGCAGGAAGCGCAAGTTCAGATGATGCAGCAGGAAATGCCAGCTCAGACGATGCAGCAGGAAGCTCAAGTTCAGATGATGCGGCTGGAAATGCCAGCTCAGACGATGCAGCAGGAAGTGCAAGTTCTGATGAGGAGCCTGAAGAGAAAGATCATTTTGTTCCTGTTACTGTAGAGATATCAGTCGACGGAAAAAAGGCTGATGATAAGAGAATTTCCGTTACTGCAGAAACTAAGGATGGATCCAAAAAGATTTCGGATGGTTCATACGATGTAAAAGTTGATTATGATGAAACAAAAGAGTATTCAAATGTATGGTTTTCTTTAAATGCAGATACACAGGCGTACTTTGTTGAAGGCGTTACCTTTAATGGAGAGTACGCTGAATATACCAAGGATTCTCATGCAATTAAGGCTTCTATTAAGAGTGACGAAATTGAAAGATATGAAGAAAAGAATAATACTCTTTCAATCAGTCTTAAGAAGATTGACAAGGAAGGCCCTAAGTTTGATTCAAACATCAGATCATTTGACAACATTGTAAGCGGCACAGTCCAGAAAAAATATGAAACTTGTGGATATAAGTTTTATTTAGGAAGCTCATTTAAGGTTACAGTCAGACTAGAAGAGCCAAAAGAGTCTGACGATGATACTGAGAATAAAACTGAGAATAATACTGAAGTATACTTCGTGGTAAATGGCGAGCATATCCTGATTGAAAAAAATAATGATACAGGCGATTATTCTTGGAAAGCAGAGTGTGCAGGAAATTACGAAATAACAAGTATCTATGCCAGAAATAAAGATGGTAAGACTACTGAGCTTAGATTATTTGAAAATGCAAAGCTATTTCTTGCTATTCCTGAGAATTCCTGTGACCAGGCTAAGATAGAAGGTGAATATCACCCCGAAAAGGCTGGTTGGTATTCCAAGACCCAGGCTCCAGAAATGAAGTATACAGTTTCAGCTACTTCTTCCAGATATATTACTACTCTTAATATTGCAGGAAAGGATTATTATCCAGTAAACTGCCTGTGTTTTGATATTTGTAGAATGAAGTTCTACTTTACATGTAGTCAGGACGTATCCTTTAAACCTGAAGAATTAACCAATGGTAAAGATCAGATTATTCCTGTTAAAGCCACGTTCTTTTATTGTGGTGAATTTGACGAAAATAGAGATACACAGACAACTGAATTAAAATACAATGCAGATAATGAGGATCCTAAGGCTGATCTTATTGAGGCTGATCTTTATACTGCAGATGATTATTTAGGCTTCATTCCAAATTGGAAGCTGATGGGAAGCTTATCTGAAGTTGATAATTATGTTTTCCATAATGGATCCTATAAGGTTGAAGTCAAGATTCCTGTTTCCTGCGATGAGTTCAGTGGATTTGAGAGAGCAGAGTGCAAGTTTAACAGGGCCAATGACTTTGAACCAGTACTTGCTGAAAAGAAGGGTGATTATTACTATTTTACAAAGACTTTTGAAATCGAAGATGGATGCGAGAGAGTATTCAATATTTCCGAAATCAGGATATATGATTTGGCAGGCAACTACGCTGGCACAACCAAATTCAGAAATAAGTGCCTTGTTCTTGATAAAAACGATCCAACAATAGATGTTTCTGTTGAGAAGAAAAAGCAGCAGGAAGAAATTGTGCAGCCAGGTGAAAACGGCGCTGCTACTGGAAATAGCATGAACCTTAAAAGCGTAAATGTTCCTAAGGGCGAATCCGGAGCGGATTATGAAGATGAGGTTGAGGGGAACAAGAGATACTTCTTTAAATACCAGGTAAATGCAGACGTTAACACAGCTGATTATGATCTTGGAGATAATAAAGCAGATATATCACTTAAAGTATTCAAGGGATCTACAAACACAGAAATCGCTACTGAAAAAGAAGGCGGCTGGAAGTTCTATGAGGAAGCGGAACGCAAGCATTATACAGAAGCAGGACTTAATGCTTGTGGATATGAAGATACCATACAGAATTATAAGAGAACTACCAAGAGTTCATATGGCCATATTTATTCCGGAGATGGCAGATATGAAATAGAATCCACAACATTTGATAAAGCAGGAAATGGTTCAAATGAAAAGACAACTGTTGTAGTAGATACTACTGATCCTGTTGCAGAGCTTAAATTCTATAATGGCAACACTGAGTTATCTACGCAGACTACCGAAAAATCCAAGTTTTACAGCAGTAATATTACAGTTGAAGCAATTTTTACTGATGACTGGATTGATTTCAATAATACAGCACTTTTGGTAAAAGGTGAGTATCACAAAAAAGATGGTACAAGAGAAAGCTTTGAGCAGACTATTGGAATGGTGGGGCTTGATTCAGAGAATTCTCCATGGGAAAAGGTATCTGATGATAAATACCGTATTAAATACACTACGGAGTGCGATGGAGATTATCATTTCTCTGTTGTTGCTAAAGACCTTGTTGGAAGAACACCAAAAAAGTGTCCAGAAGGCGGCTTTACAGTAGATACAACTAAGCCTGAGGCAAACTTTATTCTTGAGAATAAAGATGTCAGAAATGGCAAATACTACAATGATGTTCAGGTGGCAGTTCTTACTGTAAAGGACTTCAACTTTGATCCTAATAATATAACACTCACAGTAAATGCGAAGTATGGAAGTCCGGTAAAGGGTAAATGGACCCATGATGGTGGTGACTATACTCATACTATGCGAATAGAATTCCCTAATGACGGAATATACAGCCTTGAGTTTAGTTGTACAGACAAGGCGGGTAATACAGGTACAGCAAAGCCTGTTGATGAATTTGTGGTAGACATGACAGAACCAAAGCTTACTGTAACTTATACAGGCGGAGCACCAAAAAATGAAATCTACTACAAGAATTCAAGATATGCCGATGTTCAGATTGAAGATCTTTCCTTCAGTAAGGATCTGGTTGAATACAGAAGCCAGGAGCTTGGGGAGGATGGAGTTCTGGCACCTCTTGGAACCTTCGCATCATCAGAGCTTAAGAATACTGCCAAGATTTTCTTTGATAGAGATGGAAAATATGGCTATGTAATTAACTGTACTGACCTTGCTGGAAATACATGTAAATCTTACATTTCTGATGTGTTTGTAATTGATACCAAGGTTCCGGAAGTTAAGTTTTCAGGAGTTGCGAACTTCTCAGCAAATAACGGTGTTGTTGCTCCTGTACTTACATATACTGACAAGTACATGGACATGAAAGAAACAACTGTAACCATGGTTGGATCAAATAATGGACCGGTTTCACTTGCAAGTACTCAGGCACAGATCAAGGATGGATACACAGTTTCCTATGAGGACTTTGCTCATAACAAGAAGATGGATGATCTTTATACTCTTGAAGCAACAGTAGTAGATCTTGCAGGAAATGAGACTAAGGAAGAGCTTGTTTTCTCAGTTAACAGATTTGGATCAGTATTCGTTCTTGGAAATGACGCTAAGGAACTGAATGAGAAGTATTACACCAAGGAAGCAACTGATGTAACAATTACCGAGATTAATGTAGATGACCTCACATACAGAGATGTATCTATCAGCAGAGATGGTGACATCAAGGAACTTAAGAAGAACAAGGGATACAAGGTAGCAAAGCAGGGATCAGATACAACCTGGAAGACCTTTACTTACACAGTATCCAAGGATAACTTCAAAAAGGACGGCGTATATTCAGTAACTGTTTATACAAAGGACAGAGCGACTAACGTTCAGGATAATAAGTCCAGAGATGCAGAAGTAAACTTTGCCAAGGATGGAACAAAGCCAAGCATTGTAACATCAGGACTTAAGTCTGGTGAAAAGTACAAGGAAGCAACACACTCTTTCAACATTGATGTAAAGGATAATATGGGTGTCAGCAGCCTTGTGGTTTACAAGAATGACGAGGAAATAAAGAGCTTTACTGATGAAGAACTTCAGAAGGATGGCGGTGTTGAAAGCATAACACTTGACGAATCTGATAAGGCTGTAAATATCTCACTTGTAGCCGAGGACTATGCCGGAAATGTTGAAACAGTTAAGTATGACAATATCGTTGTTTCTTCAAAGGATGATTTGCCAGAGGCTCTTGGTGAAGTTCTTGATGAAGACGGCAATGTAGTTGAAAACGTAGTCGAGGAAAAAGGTGCTGATACAACCAAAAACGGACTTATCTTTGTCTGGATCGTGGTAGCTCTTGGCGCAGTAGCCATTGCTGCAGGAACAGGAGTTGTCCTTTACAAGAAAAGGGAAACAAAATAATGGATGACAAGGCTATCGTTATTTTCAAAAAGAAAAATGATGACAAGGGAATCGATATAGAGATTCCCTTGAATATAACAGCAAATGAGCTGATTTATGGACTAAACAAAGCTCTTGAACTAGGAATAGATATGGAGGATCCGGAAGAAGCGTTTTTCAGAATGGAGAATCCAATTGGCCTTATTAGAGGCGATGTTTTACTTAGGGAGTATGGAATCCGAAACGGATCAATACTATATAACAGTATGCAAAGATGACGAACACAGTTCTTTATCTTTACAAATATAAAATACAAATAATTTAAGGAGGAAAAAAGTATGGGAACAAAGGGTATGAATGTCAGTGAAGCTGATAGACTTCTTAAGGCATTGGAGCGCCAGACAAAGAAGCTTGATACTCTTACACAGAGCGTTGGAGGGCTTAAGGCACCTCTTGAGAGCGTTTGGGAAGGTAAGGAGTCAGCAGCTTGCGTTGCATATCTTGGCAAACTTACAAACACTATGACCAACATGTCAACCGAAGTTACTAAGATCCATGATTGGGCTAAGAAGGTTCGTGATGGTTATGAAGAAGCTGCTAGCAAGGGCGAGAAGGCTTACAACGTTTAATTAGGAGGAGAGTAAAGATATGGGAAACACATATAAGGGCGAAACCAGTGAAATAGCGCAGAATGGTAAAAAACTTGTAAATTTTAGTAAGGATCTTGATAAGGATCTTAAAGAGATTAAGACAACAATAACTGAGCTTTCACAGATTACATTTGGTGATGCTTCACCAAAGCTTTTGTCTGTATACAATCAGCTTAACACAGAACTTAAGAAGTTTGTCACTGTTCTTGACACACTTGGAAGCAATGTTCAGACTTCAGCTAAAAACATGGATGAGGTTGATAAGACAGCTACTAATAACCTTAATTTTGAAGGCTGATATAGTAACTAACGCGCGGTAAGAAGTCAGCACCTGCTGGCTTCTTGCTGTAAGTACAAAAAAGAAGGATGACGAAAAATGGGAACTGATGAAAAAACAGCAGAGGAGCTGGAAGCAGAACGCAAACAGGGGATACTTAACCAGATCAATGCACTGCAGGGACAGCTTAATGGGGTAAATAAAACTATAGCTGAGTACGAGAAAATTTTGCTAAAGCTCCAGAAGGCTCAGAGTAAGCTTTCAAAGCTAAAGAAATCTTTAAATGATTCAGTTATTGATCCACTTTCAGAGTATGAAATTCTTGGAGATTTTGACTGGGCAGGAGATAAAGCAGAAAATGCCGAAAAAATACATGGAAGCGTGAGAGGCAATCTTGGAGGGTATTCAGGCGAGATTGGTCAGCTTAATTCGGATATTAGTAAGGCAATAGAAAAATGTAATGAAAAATTAAAGGGCCTTAGAGCGACTAAGAGAGGTCTTGAAGCACAGATACAGGCGCTTTGGGCACAGTACTAATTATAAGGAGATAAACTCATGAGCGGGAAAAAGGATGCTGTTAAGCTCAATGTCGAGATATATGACAAGATAGTCAATGAGATAAAAAGCACTAATGAAAAAGTTATTAGAGATAATTTCACGCCAACTGTGGCAGGTCCTGAGATTAAGACTAATAATGTGATTCCGGATTTTATTACAGCAGATGAAGAGATGGTTAAGATGCTTAAAGCTCTTAAACAGCAGGTATTTCAGATTACAACAACCATGGAAAATGTTCGCGCTAGTTACGTCGACATAGATGCTGACGCAATTAAAAATAGCGCTAAACTTGAGACACACTAAAAGTATTACTTGAATTCATTTACCGGAGGAGAAGGCTATGGGATATGCTGATGAATTAGGAAACAGGGAGTACACAGTCAGCAACTTTACGGAAATAGAGTGGGATGTAGAAAAGCTTGGGAAATATTTTAAGGATTGTCAGCAGATTTATGAGGATTTCCTCAGAATGTCTGATACTCTCATAAGAAAGTTTGAAGCTTTTCAGAATGATACTGAGCACACTGGAACAGAAGCAGAAAGCTCAAAGGCTTTTATTAAAGAGTGTGAAAATCCTTTTATTGTAGGATTGACTCATAATATTCAGCAGCTTGAAGACCTTCAGGTTAATCTGATGACAGCTTTTCAGTCTGTAGACAAATCAGATAAGGCCATACTTAAGACTACCCATTTAAAGCAGGTTATAGGCGATTACATGGGCTATGAAGCAAGCCTTAAATCAGTAGGTGATGAGATCAAGGAACTGGCGCAGGAGCTTAATGCAGAGTGTTCGGCAGTAGGCAGATATACTGTTCCGGAATATAAAGATTCTATGGACGCCATGCTTGAAATGACATCAGAAAATGGTGAAGAAAAGCTGGTTCCGGAGCTTTTAAAGGCTTTTGTTAAGTTTGATGAAGCTCATAAGAATGACATTAAAGGAAGTGATTTCAAGGTAGAATTTGAAATACTTGCCGGAAACATAAAGAAGTTTATGAATGGAATTGGTGATGGAAGATATTATGATATCACTACATTTAACCAGACAAGAGAGAAGCTTGACTGGAAGGATCCCAAGGATGTTCTTACAGGGGTAGCTCTTGAGGATTATGAGACCTATGCTAAGAGCATGGAAGAATACCTTAAGGGCATGAAGGAAAGATGCGAAGTTTATAAGTACGATCCTGTAAATATGTGTAACGGTAATTACATAAATGAACAGGATGATTTAACAATAGGTGGAAGATATCAGATAGTTTTCCACAGATTTTATAATGCAATTTCTGAAGATGAGGGCGTTCTTGGAAGAGGTTGGACCCACAGCTTTGAAACAAGGCTTACGGAAATCGAAGATGGAATCAGAATATCATATCCTGATGGAAGTAAAGGAATTTACAGAAAAGAAAAGAATCAGGATTTCTATATAGAAGAACATGGTGAGCCCGGAATTCTAACTAAGGAAAATGATGAATTCCTTATTAAGAGAGATAACGGAGACTACCAGAAATATGACAGAAAAGGCTACCTTATTGCAGACGGAAGCCTTGATGAAGAAAAGCATAGATTTATATATGACAAGGATACAGGCCTTAGAAAGCTTGTATTGGTTAAGGCTGCAAATGGAGCAGCATTAAAGCTTGATTATTATGAAGATGGTAAGTTAAAGAGCCTTACAGATCACACTGGAAGGTGTGTTTCTTATGCCTATAGCGATAAGGGATATCTTACAGATATTACAATGGCAGATGGAAGCACAAGACGATTTAGCTATTATGATAATGGCCTTATTAAGGATGTTTATAGTCCTGAGGGCATCATCTCAATTACAAATGAATATGATGAAAAGAACAGAACAATAAAGCAGTCATTCCCGGATGGCGGCGTAATGACCTATGAGTACGATGATGAAAAGATGACCACTACTGCCACAGAGCAGAATGGCAACAAGGTTATCTATACTCACGACAAGCTTGGAAGACACATTAAGACTGAGTATATCGACGGCACAGAAAGCTTTACCTATAATAACAGAAACCAGAAGGTTTCATATACTGATAAAAACGGCAATACAACGAGATATGCATATGATAATAAGGGACATCTTACAAAGTACATCGACCCTAAAGGAAATGTTACAAGTATTACATATCTTGCTAGTGGTATGCCTTCTGCTGTAAAGGGACCAAAGGGTGAAGAGTATAAGTTTACCTATGACAATGAGGGACATCTTTTTGAAGTAAAGAACCCTCTTGGTGAGCATGACCGTTACTACTATAGAGATGGAAAGCTTGTGAAGGAAAAGGATGCACTTCTTAATGCTACAGAGTATGAGTATGACGAAAAGGGCAACCTTATTTCCGTTACAGATGCAGACGGAGTTAAGTCTGTGTATGAGTATGACGAGCTGGGAAGAGTAATTGCAAAGGAAGAAGATGGGGGGAGAGTTTCTTATTCATACAATGAAAATAATAATATAACTTTCGTTAAAGATGATTTAGACAACTCGAGAAGTTACTCATTTAATAAGTCCGGAAAGATAGTACGAATTGATGAATCAGATGGCACAAATGCTAGCTGGGAATACAACGAGATGGGTAAGGAAATTTCTTACACTGACTATTGTGGCAGAAAGACATTTTACACTTATAACACTATGTGGAAGAAAGAAAAAGTATTACTGCCTAATGGGGGAGTAGTTAAATTTGACTATGATCCTCTTATGAGAGTAAAGCGTTTTGTTGATCCAGTTGGAAGGGAACTAGAATATGAATATGATGCCAATGGTAATGTTGTTACAATACTAATGGCTGGTAATACTATTCACTCTTACGAGTATGACGAGTGCAACCAGATCGTTAAGGAAATTGACGCACTTGGACATGAAGTAGCTTATGAATATGATGAATATGGGAAAGTGATTGCAGTAGTTGATGGTAATGGAAATGTTACCAGACAGAGTTTTGATCTACTTGGGAGAATAACTAGAATAGTAGATCCTGTCGGAAGAGTTACGGAATATTCATATACGAAAACTGGAAAAGTACAGACTATAACTGATTATGAAGGAAGAAAAACAGATTTTCTTTATACTAAAGCGGGAAGAGTAAGAGAAATTCGTTTCTGTGGTAAATTAAGACAGCGTATTATTTATGATGGAAAAGGTAGAATAGATCGTCAAGAATTCCCAGATGGTTATAGCATTTCCTATACTTACGATAAATTAGGAAGAGTTAATAGTGCTTCAGGAAATGATGGAAAACGAATGGAGTATGTGTATGACTCTAAAGGACGAATTACCCAAGCATCTTCTAATGGAAACATAACAGAGTATTTTTACACGCCTACTGGTATGCTGAAGGGGATAAGAGACGCAGAGGGGGCTACTGTAATCTATGAGTATGATGCATTGGATAAAGTCATCAATATTAAAAGAAATGAAGGGGGAAGCGTAGAATTAGATGGAAGATTTCCGACAATATCAGATAATGGACAAGTAACAGTCTTTGAATATGACCTTGCGGGGCGAATGATTAGACAAGTAGATGCTCTTGGGAAGGAAGAAATGTATTCATATGATTCTATGGGAAGGTTTGTAAAGAAGACTGATAAAGATGGGTATGATACAGAATATGAGTATGATTTAAAGGGAAGAATCGAAAAGATACTATACGATGATGGAAAGCATGTAGAGTTTTCTTATGATGCTTTAGGGTTATTTAAAAAGATAACCGATTGGACTGGGACAACAACTGTTGATAGGGATGCTGTTGGAAGAATTGAAAAGATTATTGATTCCAACGGCAGGTCTATTAGCTATACATACGGTCTTTCAGATGAAAAGACATCAATTACTTATCCTGATGGAAGAAGAGTTGATTATCTTTATGATGAACAGTCTAGGCTTTCTGCTGTTGTGGATGGTGGAAATAGAACCCAATATGATTATGATGAAAATGGAAGGCTGGTTAGAAAAGTATTTCCTAATAACGTTGAGGTTTATCGTTCGTTTCTTCCTGGCGGATACATTAAAGAAATGACTAGTAGGGATAAAGATGGAATAATTGATAGTTTCATCTATTCCTATGACGAGTCCGGCAAGAAACGTGATATCGAAAGGTACAGAAGAAATCTTGAAAACGTTTCTGGCGTATATCATTTTGATTATGATAAAAATGGAAGGCTTACAGGTGTTGAAAGAAATAACGAGCTTATAAGGAAATATACATATGATAGCTACGGGAATAGAAAGAGTGTTGAGGAAGCAGGTAAAGTAACAAACTATTCTTATGATGTTTTGAATAGACTTGTTTCATCAGAAAAAGTATCTTTCGAGAATAATATTCATGAAGTAAACGCTTATAACTATGATGGACGTGGAAATATGACTGAACTGTTAGTTAATGGAATAATGGCTAAGCAGTATAAGTTTGATGCGACCAACATGATGACTTGGGGCTATGACAAGGATAAGGGTGAAGCTTCTTACGAATATAATGGAATTGGAAAAAGAGTATCTGTTAAAACACCTGCAGAAAACATTGAGTATATTCTTGATTATACTAGAGAGTATAATGACATGCTTGGAAGAGAAGTAAATGGTAAAGTGGAAAGCTTTGTTTATGATGATGATGTAATCAGCATGAACAAAGAAGGAAATGATTACTTTTATTTGCTAGATGATCTTGGAAGTACTATGAGGCTTACAGGTACTGATGGGGCAACAGTAGCATCATATGCTTATGATGAGTTCGGCAAGGCACTTAATGTATTAACTGGAAAAGAGAGAGGAAAACAATATAGCAAGCAGGGGAATATAATACAGCCGTTTGCTTTTACCGGATATCTGCAAGATGATTTGTCAGATAACTATTATGCACATGCTCGATACTATGATCCTAATAGTGGTCGCTTTATTTCCAAAGATCAGGATATTTTCATGCATATAGAAGATCCTGAATCTTTGAATTTGTATGAGTATTGTAAAAATAATCCGATAGATTATTATGACCCTACCGGAAATGATGCTTTCCCGTGGTGGTTCCAGGCGTTTGGAAAGGGAATGGAAGCACATATTTTTTTGCAAACATATACAGTGGTAACTAATCCGAATGCGGAAGCAGAACGACACGTATATGGAACTCTTATATCACAAGGACGAGCAGATTTAGTTTTTTATAATGAAGATGGAGTGGCCGAGATATATGAAATAAAGCCAGCATCATATGATCCAAATAACCCTAATAATACGGATAAGGCGAAAGCTGCGGCAAAGAATAAAAGAGCTCATGCACAATTGAATAAATATGTCACAAATTGGCCTAATAATGATAGAAATTCTATAGATACAGGATGTAACAGGGCGCGTGTTGGAACAAATTATAATCACAAATTTCAAGATGTTTATATGCCTTCTTTGATAGATGAGGATAAAGTGATTCATTATTATGCAGGAACTGGGGAAGACTCGGGATTAATCTATTATGAGTATATAGATAAACCTGCAGATAAAGAGCTTGTAGAGGCCCCTGAAAAAGCTAAAGAATCGATTAGAAATCGTTATGGAATCTATTTGACTATTATAATAATTGCTTTAATAATCTTGGCTATAGTAGTGATTGCGCTTCTCATATACTTTGGCGTATTTGCTGCAATAGGTGGTGCGATTTATGCTGCTATTATGGCGATTGCAGAAGCTTTTTCTGCAATTTTATTGGGATTGGAAACCATTGGAGCAGCGATACTGTCTTGGTTTGGCATTTTATCTAAAGCTTGTGGTGGTTAATCATTGAAAGGATACTGTTAAATGGAAATACAATATAAAAAAATAATAAAAGATATTATGAATAATGATGCTAAAGAACACGGCTATAAAATGACATCGTTAAAGTCAGGCTTTATCAAATGGGATATTGCCAGCTTCGATAAGTATGAAGATGAGTATAATTGCCACTATGGGATTACTCTCAACATGATTAATGAAGGTGAGATTACACTGAACGCTGGTGGTGTTAAAGTAGTTCGCAATTTCACTGATGAAGCAGATTTTAGAAATGTGATAGCTGAATATGCTGAGTTTATGCGTAACGAAGGTTTTATGATTATTGATAATAATAAGAATAAACCTAGGTTCAAAGGCGAAGATAACGAGTATTTGTATAACAATTACATGACCCTGTCAGAGAGGTTCTATGATAGTCATGATATTTCCAATAACATGAGTGTTGCAGAAAGAATAAGTTGTGTTTTAGAAAGTATCGAGAAGTGTAGATGTATTAGCTTTGCAGATACAAAAGAAGAACTTTTGCAAATTTCAGCTTTTTATGTGGCATCATTGTTGATGATTGAAAATACAAGATTTGTTTTTGAAGATGAAAAGTTTGCGAAGGTTTATAAGGGCGATAGTGTTTGCACAGTTCCTCTAAAAGATGTGATTTCTGTTTGGTTAAACGAAAAAAGCTTTAATATCATTAAATCTGTGTGTGAAGATTTTCTTACGCGTGAAGAATTAAGTAAGATTGAGTGGAATTAAAAAAGTATTGTATGGGTGAATAAATGAAGGAACTGGATATAAAAGGATTAGACACCAAAGAATCCATAGATGAGATATTGCGTTATGTGTCTGGCTACAAGAAGAGATATTTTATTACCATAGCGGGGATAGTTTTCATTTGGCTGGTAATAAATGTTTATATGCTAAGATTGGATTATTTGGTCGCATATCTGAGAGCATATTTCTTTGAGGATGTTGGAGCATTGCTTTTATGCATTTTGTTTTTTACCAACATCAAAATATCCAGAGAAAAAAAGATTTATCCAAAGCTTTATTCTATTCTCACGGATGAGTGTGATCCACATAGGTTTATTGAAGTAGTTGATGAACTTCGAAAGGTTGCACCTTTTAAAAAGGCCTTTGATAGCAAAATTGGAACGGTTTACATTGCTGCCTGCCATTATGATGAGGACTATGATAAGGCATTAGGTACTATAGAAATGCTGAGAAATAGTAGAAAAAATGACGCGGGAGATATGATTACCTGCACTCTTTTTGAGGGAGTAATACTAGCCAAGACCGGAAAAATAGAAGAGGCAAAGAAATGCCTTAATGAATTAAAAGAAATGCTTGGAAGTGATACAGGAAGTAGTAAAATTACCAATCTGGAAGCTGCGATAGCCTATGCTCAAAAAGACTATGAGAAGGCAGCCTCTTTATACGGAAGTATGATTGAGGGAGCTGGTAACGATATTTCCAAAATTTCACTTAACTATTCCTGTGGAAACGCGGAATATGAGCAGGGCAAATATGAAGAAGCAAAAATTCATTATCATGCAGCACTGGAAGTTAATAAAATCGCTAAGCTAAAACTGATGGTTGATTTGAAGGAGAAGTATGGGAACATCGTTTCGTAATATACAGGTATATAATCCCGGACATAATAATCACTATGACGTTGATGAAGCGTTTTGCGTTGAGCATTTAGCACCAGACTGGGATACTATTTTGGATGATGACTTTTCTGATGAGTTTGAAGAAATAAGAGATGCCGCAGCAAGTCTTTCAGAGGACATAGAACAACCGGTTATCAGTATAAGCTATTTTGATGATATGCTCTTTGCGTTGGAGGTTTTGGAAAAGGGTGATTCTGTTGCTTATCATTTTGTGGGAGATGAGCAGATGGACACCAGGAATGTACCAGGGCTTATGAAGGCTTTACACCTTGATCCTTCTTTGGAAATACCATTTAGGAATGTTCTTAAAAAGGTGAGTTTTGCACCAGACTCAGTTAGACTGATAGAAGCTCTTGCTAGAGTTCCAATAGGAGCGTATTACGTTGTAGAAGGTGCTGAGGATTATTATAAATTCAGAGATCTGAATGAAACATTATCAGAGATATCAGAATTATAAAGACTTATAGAAGTTGTTTTTATAGAAAAAAGTTTTGAAATACGGGGAAAGAGATATGTTTAAATTATTTAAAAAGTCAGCAGCAGTTTTGCTGGCTGTAGGAATTATGTCATCAGCTATGACAGCTTACGCTGCTGAGGATAATGCTGCGGCGGAATCATCTTTGGATCAGATTGTAGATGATATAGTGGATGATGTAATAGATGGCGGTGAGCTTGCAGAAGAGGCAGAAGAAGATGCCGCTGGAGAAAGCAGCACAGAGCCTGTTTACGTTACTAATGTTAATGAAGCAAAGAACGGCGTCGTGCAGGTTAACTATGTTTACGTGGATGATAATGAAAAGTCCCACATTGTAAAAGGTGGCACAGGATTTCTTATCGGATATCCTGATAAGACAGAGTACGTTTTAACCTGCGCACATACTCTGGAACTTACAAGCGAGCAGAAAAAAGCAGCTTTTAAGTATCTTAAGGTTCCAAAGGATAAATACGATGATGTGAATTTAGAAATCGAAGTAGTTGTAGAAAACGATGTTACTACTTCAGCAACCCTTGTAAGTAAGAGTGATGAGCTTGATCTTGCAGTACTTAGTCTGTCACAGGCTATTCACACCAGAACACCACTTTCTATTCGTACTTCAGAGAGCGGCAAGGCATCTGACCTTCCCTATGAAGTAGCAGACAGGGTGTATTCTCTGGGATTCCCTGATGAAATAATTTTCAAGACAAACGAGAAGTGCTATTCCAATGACAGGGTAGTTATGTCTTCCGGAGATATCGTAAATCTTACCACTATCAACGATATTCAGACTATTCAGCATAGCGCAGAGGTTGGAAATAACAACTGCGGTGGTCCGCTTATCGATGCAGAGGGTAATGTCATCGGAATAAATTCGCTTAGTGCGGATGGCAAGTATTTTTGTGCTGTAGATTCTACAGTACTTGTTAAGCTTTTAGATGCTTTGGGACTTGAGTATTCCAAGACTTATAAGATAGAAGAGGAACCGGTTGTTGAGGAAGTTACAGCTTCAATTGAAGCTTCAACCCAGACAACCGTAGTTGAAACACAGATTGAAAAAGTAGTACCTGTATGGATGATTGTTCTTCTGATTATTTTTGGTATTCTTCTTGTAGCTGCTATAGTGGCAGTAGTTTTCCTTCTTATCAGAAAGAAGAAGGATAACTCATCCGATGATAAGGAAGATTCAAAGGTGGAGACTAAGTCACCTTCTAAGTCACTTCATATGCCTAAAGCTTCTACGCCTTCACCTTCTTTTATATCTTCAAACGGAAGTGGACGAATTGGTGGAAATGATACTGGGGCTATAGGACTTAGTGTTGAGGTCCCCGATATTAAAGGAACAACTGTCCTAGCCCAGAGCGAAGAAGTGCCTAAGCCAAAGCTTATTTCAGGCACACTTATAAGAAAAAGGGATATGAAGCAGATTCTTATCGACAAAGAGGAGTTTTTTATTGGTAAGGATCCTCTTCATGTTAGCTTTTGCATAAATGATAACGGAGCCATCAGTAGAACTCATGCTATCATAAGGACTGATGTTTCAGGGGTATTTATTGAGGACTGCAATTCAACAAATGGTACTTTCGTTAATGGAAGAAAGATACCGGCAGGTCAGCCTGTGCAGCTTGCAAATGGCGATGTGGTTAAGCTTGCCAATGAAGAATTCGATTTTAAAATCTAATCTATAAGAAAAAGAGGATATATTTGTGTCAATTAATGGAGCTGGTTTAGATAGAGAAATAAAGATGGATTATAAATATCAAAAAGCTGTTTTTGATATGACTATAGATATATCCTCTAAAGTATCTTTTACCATAGGTAATAATCAGAGAAATGATATATATATTCCGGATGGTATGGTTTCTTATTACGCATTGGAACTTAGAAGGCTCCCAAACGGATATGAGATTAATTGTTCCGAGAATAAGTATGGTTACTTTGTAAATGGGGTTTTTGAGAAGTCCCAGACCAGAACTGTCAAGGATTACTCATTCGTTGCTATAGGCGGAATTATCTTTTATCTGGAGCCTAGTTCAATAACGACTTCTTCCAAAGCAGAGATTTCAACTTCTCTTCCTTTCACAAAAGAAGTTCAACTCCACAGGAGGATAGAGTACCCGGCATTTTATCTTACAGCCAGGGATGAATATAAGCTTCCTGATGAGAAGATTGAAGTTATGCCGCCAGAAGCTGTGCCCACGGAGCCTAAAAAGAATCTTCTCATAACAGTAACCCCTATGTTGGTAAGCCTTTTGTTGATGGTCTTTTTAAGAGGCAGCATGATGGGAGGAAGTGCTGGTTATATACTTTATTTTGCTGCAACTATGATTGTTGGTATCCTTACATCAATTTGGATGTATTTTGACAATGGTAAGGATTTTAGAAAAAAAGTTGCGCAGCGTGAGAAGGTATACACTGAGTATATTGTAAAAAAAGAAGAGGAAATACAGAAGTTTCGTGAGGATGAAAAGGCAGTTCTTTTAAAGAGAAATCCATCTTTGGAGGAGACTGTAAAGCGCATTCTTATTTTTGATCCTAAGCTTTTTGAAAAGAAGAACGGACAGGAAGATTATCTGGATGTAAGAATTGGTACTGGTATGACTGAGTCGCTACGCCAGATTGATTATAGGGCACAGGATTATGTAAATGTTTATGACAAGCTTATGGATTATCCACAGCTTATACATGATAAGTATGAGTATATCGAGGATATGCCGGTTGTTTTACATCTTGCCAAGGTGAATGCTGTTGGCTTTATTGGCAACAGGACCATGCTTTATCACATGCTCAAGAACCTTATTATTACCTTGGCTGCCCAGGAATCGCTTACAGACATCAAGATGGTACTTATGCTTGAAGAATTGTATGTTCCATATCTTGAGTGGGTCAGGTGGATACCGGGATTTACTAATGATGTTACCGGTGCAAGGAACATTATGTTTGACGAAGAGAGTAACAAAAAAGTTCTGGAGTTTTTGTACGCAGAACTTTCTATTCGTGAAACATTGAAAAAGGAAGATGTTGCAAAGCTTCCAAACTATATTATTTTTGCATTCAGATCAGAGAGGCTTTGTGAGTTTCCGGTAAGTAATTATATAGAGCGCGCAAAGGATCTTGGTTTTACTTTTATCTTCTTCGAGGAAGAAAGAGAGCTTTTACATAAGGCCTGTGACGTGGCTGTATATCTTTACGACGAAGAATACAGGGGACATATTCAGGATCTTAAGGATAGTCAGTCTATTCAGTATTTCTCATACACGCATATGGATAAAGAAATTGCTGAAAAGTGTGCTCTTAAGCTAGCTCCTGTTTTCATTAGAGAAACAAGCCTTGAGAGTAATCTTACAAAGAGCATTTCCCTGTTCCAGCTTATGGGAATAAGAAAGGTAGATGATATTGATCTTGCTCAGAGATGGGCTGACTCTAAGGTACATGAGAGCATGGCAGCTCCTCTTGGTGTAAAGAGTGGAGATGAAATTGTTTATCTTGATATCCATGAGAAATATCATGGTCCTCATGGACTGGTTGCGGGAACGACCGGTTCTGGTAAGTCAGAGATTATTCAGACCTATATTTTGTCCATGGCAACGTTGTTCCATCCTTATGAGGTTGGTTTCATAATCATAGACTTTAAGGGTGGTGGTATGGCTAACCAGTTTAAGAACCTGCCACATCTTAACGGAACTATTACAAACATCGATGGTAAGCAGATTAACAGATCGCTTATGTCTATTAAGGCTGAGCTTATCAAGAGACAGGAGCTGTTTGCAAAATACGAGGTTAACAAGATTGATGATTATATTAAGCTCTTTAAGAGTGGTGTAACTGATACACCGCTTCCTCACCTTATTCTTATCGTAGATGAATTTGCGGAGCTTAAGAGTGAGCAGCCCGATTTCATGAAGGAGCTTATCAGTGCTGCCCGTATTGGCCGAAGCCTTGGTGTACACCTTATTCTTGCTACACAGAAGCCTGCGGGTGTGGTTAATGACCAGATTTGGAGTAACTCAAAGTTTAAGCTTTGTCTGAAGGTTCAGGATAAGACAGACAGTAATGAGGTACTTAAATCACCCCTTGCTGCTGAAATCAGAGAACCAGGTAGAGCATATCTTCAGGTTGGTAACAACGAAATATTCCAGCTTTTCCAGTCTGCTTATAGTGGAGCTGTCGCAGAAGAAAATGTTGGGGAGATAAAAAGAGAATACTCGATTTCTTCTGTGGATCTTATGGGTAACAGAAATGTTATCTTTAAGCAAAAGAATCCTAAAGGTGAAGGCAGCCAGACCCAGCTTGAAGCCATAGTAGATTATGTTGATAAATATTGTAAAGACGAAGGAATTGCAAAGCTTCAGGAAATCTGTCTTCCACCTCTTTCTGATCATATTGAATATCCTGAGACTATTGAGGTTAAAGGAACTGACATTGTCGTTCCTATCGGTATATATGATGATCCTGCAAGGCAGCAGCAAAAAGAGTTGTCAATTAACTTTACACAGAACCACACCTTTATCCTTGGATCATCCCTTAGTGGTAAGACATACCTCCTTCAGAATATGATTTATGGACTAACAAATTATTATTCACCAGAGGATGTGAATATCTATATTGTTGACTTTGCTTCCATGATATTAAAGACATTTTCACCACTTAGCCACGTGGGAGGCGTTGTAACTCTGGTAGAGGAAGACAAGCTTGCTCATCTTATGGAGATGATGACCCAGAAGATTCAGGAAAGACGAAAGCTGCTTTCTGATGCGGGCTTAAGTTCTTATGGTGCTTATAGAGAAGCTGGCAACAAAGACATGCCTCAGATTGTATTAATCCTTGAGAACTATTCTGTGTTTAGATCTACTTATGAGGATCTTGAGGATGAGTTCCTTGGTATATGTAGAGATGGTGTTGCTGCAGGAATTTCATGTGTGGTTACTAACCAGCAGCTTTCTGGAATGGGGTATAAGCTTCTTACAAACTTTGCGGTTAAGATTGCCATGAACTGTAATGACAGCGGTGAATACTCCGGACTTATTGACAGATGTAGAACTAAGCCGGATGAATTTCCTGGAAGAGGTCTTACAGTTATTGATAATGAGATTATGGAATTTCAGTCCTATATTGCATTTTCTGGAGAAAAAGAGACTGACAGAATTTATAGCATCAGGGATTATATTGACAAGATCAATACAAAGTATGAAGGCTATAAGGCAGAAACTATAGTTTATATTCCTGAACAGCTTACAGATGAGTATATGCAGGAGAGATTTGGAACATCCAAGATGCAGAGGTACAAAGTCCTTGCGGGACTTGGCTATGCCACAACTCTTCCTGAGTACAATGATCTTGAAACAAACATCATAACCGGTATCCTTGGTCAGGATGAGCTTGGAAGAAGTAATTATGTAAATTATCTGATCAAAAAGCTTCTTGAAAATGATCAGGATAATCCTGTTGAGATGTATATTGTTGATAATAGCAGCAGAGAACTTGGGAAGTACGCGAGTGAATCTTGCGTCAGGGAATACACAACTGACAAAATGGAGGTTGTTGACTTTGTGGAAAGGGCTTATGAGACAGCTAAGGATAATCATGAAAGAGTTTTGGATGGCGAGAGCATAGAGGATGAGCCGCTTATGGTTCTTATCATCAATGATTCCAAAGTGCCTGATATTATCAGCGATAATGAAGACCTTTACAAAAAATATAATGAACTTGTTTCAGATTATAAGCAGAGAAAAGTAGCTATTATCTATACAAATGTTCAGAATGAACCTCTTACGGTTCTTTCCAATCCTGTTCTTCTTGGAATCAAGGATAGTGGAAATGTGCTTATGTTCGAAGCTCTTGGGGATATTGAATTTATCAGTATTCCACCACTTATGCTTATGAAGGTAAAGAAGGATCCAGGTAAGGGCGATGCCTTCTATTTAAAGGGATCAACAATAAAAAGAATAAAGACAGCAGAATAATTAATATTCCGTTGGAGGAGAGTTACTATGGGATATGCTGATGAATTAGGGAACAGGGAGTACACCGTCAGCAATTATACGGAAATAGAGTGGGATGTAAAAAAGCTGGGGAAATATTTTAAGGACTGTCAGCAGATTTATGAGGATTTCCTCAGAATGTCTGATACCCTTATAAGAAAGTTTGAGGCTTTTCAGAATGATACTGAGCATACGGGAACAGAAGCAGAAAGTTCAAAAGCTTTTATTAAAGAGTGTGAAAATCCTTTTATTGTTGGATTGACTCATAATATTCAGCAGCTTGAAGACCTTCAGGTTAATCTGATGACAGCTTTTTTGTCTGTAGACAAATCAGATAAGGCTATACTTAAGACTACCCATTTAAAGCAGGTTATCGGTGATTACATGGGCTATGAAGCAAGTCTTAAATCTGTTGGTGATGAAATCAAGGAACTGGCGAAGGAGCTTAATGCAGAGTGTTCAGCGGTAGGTAGATATACTGTGCCGGAATACAAAGATTCAATGGATGCAATGCTTGAGATGACATCAGAAAATGGTGAAGAAAAGCTGGTTCCGGAGCTCTTAAAAGCCTTTGTTAAGTTTGATGAAGCTCACAAGAATGACATTAAGGGAAGTGATTTCAAGGTAGAATTTGAAATACTTGCCGGTAATATAAAGAAGTTTATGAATGGAATTGGTGATGGAAGATATTATGACATCACTACATTTGACCAGACAAGAGAGAAGCTTGACTGGAAGGATCCAAAGGATGTTCTTACAGGGGTAGCTCTTGAGGATTATGAGACCTATGCAAAGAGCATGGAAGATTACCTTAAAGGTATGAATAAACGATGTGAAGTTTATAAGTATGATCCTGTAAATATGTGTAATGGTAATTATATCAATGAATATGTTGATATAAAGCTAGGCGGTAAGTATCCGGTAGAATTTAAGAGATTCTACAATGCTATAGCAGAGCATGTGGGAACTTTGGGAAGAGGATGGAGCCACACATATGAGATAAAACTTACTGAAGAAGATGGAAACATCGGAATAAGATATGCTGATGGGAAAAAAGGTATCTTTGAAAAAGTAGGTGATTATTATTTCGAAAAGCATGGTGAATTTGGCATTTTAGAGAAACTGAAGGATGGTTATATAATCAGACACGATCAGGGGAACTACCAAAAGTTTGATAAAAATGGTTTTTTAACAGTACTTGGTGATAATGATGGTGACAATACCTTCCTAACCTATGAACCTTTGAAAAAGGGAAAGGCCCTTCTTAAAAAGGTTGAAACGAATAGCGGAAATCAGCTTTCTTTTTCTTATTCTAGTGCTTTTGATAATGAAATCTTTTTAGAAAAAATAACCGACCAGACTGGTAGGTCTGTTTGCTTTACATATAGTGATGATAAGTTGGTTAAGATAAAAGAAACAAATGGAACAATTCATCGTTTTACTTATTCTGTTGATGGCAGAGTTAAGGATGTAATAAATGGAAAAGGAATCACTACCATAACCAATCTTTATGATGCTAAAGGCAGAGCTATAAAACAAAGCTTTCCTGATGGAAACTTTATGACATATGAGTATGATGATAACAAGAAAACTACAACAGCTTACGAGCAGAATAATAATATAGTTGTTTATACTCATGATGATTTAGGTCGTCATACTAAGACTACTTATTATGATGGAGAAGAACGCTATACCTATAACAAGAAAAATCAGAAGATCAGCGTAACGGATAAAAAAGGTAATACAACAAGATATTCATATGATAACAAAGGACATTTAACTAAGGTTATAGATGCTGCCGGAAACAAAGTATGCTATACATACAGAGCTGATGGAAAACTTCTTTCAATGAAGGGGACATTGGGTGAAGTGAGCAAGTATTCCTACGATACAGAAGGACACTTGTTTGAAATCAAAAACCCACTTGGGGAAGTAGAAAGATTCTATTATGACGGCGGTAATTTGGTAAAAGCCAAAAACGCTCTGGGAGTTTCAACTATTTATGAGTATGACGAGAGAGGAAATGTGACTTCAGTTACTGACCCTGACGGAGTAGTTACTCTGTATAAATACGATCTTCTAAACCGTGTAATTGAAACAGTTACCGGAGATGGTGCATCAACAAAGTATGAGTATGATGCAATGGACAATGTGGTAAGTACTACTGATGCTTTGGGCGGAGTTAGAAAATACACCTACGATGAAGATGGGGAAGTTGTAAGCTTTGTAGAAACAGATGGTACTACAAAAACTTACGAACGCGATTGCCAGGGAAGAATTTCTAAGGTGGTAAATGAAGCTGGTAATGTATTTAACATTTTTTACAATTCTATGGGTAAGCAGGAGAAAATCGTTTTACCTAATGGAGGAGTTGTTAAATACGAATATGATCCGCTTATGAGACTTACCAGGTTAATTGATCCAGAGGGAAGAAGCCTTGGTTATGAGTACGATGCTAATGGTAATAAGGTGGCTGAATATCTTGGTGATATAAAGACAAAGGCCTATGAATATGATGAACTTAATCATGTTACAAAAGAGACTGATGCTCTTGGAAATGAAACAAAGTATGAATATGATTCTAACGGTAATGTTATAACAATAACAGATGCCGCTGGAAATGTTTTTTCTAAAAAATATGATCTTCTTGGAAGAGTGATCACAGAAGAAGATTCTATAGGAAGTAAAGTGTGCTACACATATACTAAGCTTAATTATCCTGAATCTGTTACGGATTCTTTAGGAAGGGTAAGAAAGTTTGAGTATACACGTGGTGGCAAGGTTAGTGCTATATATTTTTGTGGACAAAAAGAACAAACCTTTGAGTATGATAAAGCCGGTCGAATGAAGAAAAGAATCCTGGCAGATGGTTATACGGTTGAATATACCTATGATCAGCTTGACCGTGTTTCAAAGGTAAATGGCTCTGATGGAAGAGAAATTTCCTATTTTTATGATGCAGTTGGAAGAGTTACAAAGGTAATTGATGGTCACTATACAACAAGCTATGCTTATACGCCTACAGGAAAAATCAGCAGTGTCGTTGATGCACTTGGAAATGAGACAGCCTATACGTATGATGTTTTGGATAACCTTAAGAGTGTTCAAAGGGCAGAAGGCAAGCTTGATGAGAATGATAAGCAGTTTCCTATCGTTGGAAAAGATGGCCATGTGACAATTTATGATTATGATCTGTCTGGTAAGCTTACAGCTGTAACAGACGCACTTGGACAGACAGAACACTATGAATATGATGAGTATGGCCGTTTGAAGTCAAAAGTAGATAGGGATGATTATTTAACAGAGTACTCATTCAATAATGCTGGAAATATAGCAAATGTATGCTACGCAGATGGTAGAAGCGTTGAGTTTAGCTATAATGCTCTTAATCAGCTGAATGAGATCAGAGACTGGCTTGGAAAGACTTCAATAGAGAATGATATTTATGGACGTCCAACGAAGGTTACTGATTATAAGAATAGAACAGTAGCCTATGAATATGATTTGTTAGGTCAAAAAACAAAGCTCATATATCCTGATGGCAGAGTGGCAGAGTATCATTATGATGAGAAAAGTAAGCTTATCAGCATAGCGGGAAATGGCGAAGAAATAAAGTATTCTTATGATGATTATGGTAGACTTTCCAATAAACTTATGCCAAATGGCGTGTCCACTGCATATAATTATTTGCCGGGAGGAAATCTTGATAGCTTGACAAGCTATGATGTGCACGGTGAATTGGATCACTATACGTATCATTATACTAACAACGGACGAGTTGACTATGTTGATAGAACAAGACGCGATCTTCCAGCTGTTTCAGGTAAGTATGACTACAAGTATGATGCGTTAGGAAGATTGCTTGAAACCCGACAAAACGGAGTTGTGAAGTCAAGCTATGAATATGATGCGTTTGGAAACAGAGTAAGCTTTACTGATACTGATGTTCAACACTCATACAGATATGATGCGCTTGATAGATTGATTGAGACTAATGAGATTTCTGAATCAAAGAACAAAGTATTCAGAGCATACGAATATGATAAGCGTGGTAATCAGACCAAAGAGTACGTTGATGGAAATCTAAATAAGACATTTGTTTTTGATGCGACCAATATGCTTGTTAAGGCTGTGGATGTAGCTAAGGGCGAGGCTACCAATGAATATAATGGTCTTGGGTATAGAGTATCAGCTACACTGCCGGAAGAAAGGATTGAATACCTTTGTGACATTTCAAAAGATTGCTTCAACTTACTAGAGCGAACAGTTAATGGTGAGACTGAGAACTTTATATATGACGATAATGTAGTTTCTATGTCAAAGACAGGTAAAAACTATTATTATCTTCAGGATGAATTAGGTTCGCCAATGTATATGACTGGTACTGATGGATGTGTGGTTTCATCATATGCGTTTGATGATTTTGGAAGAAATCTTGATCCAACAACAGGAAAAGTCAGAAAACACGAATACAAGAAGGATGGGAATATAATTCAGCCATTTGTTTTCACCGGTTACCAGGAAGATGAAATAACAAATCTTAAATTTGCCCAGGCTAGATTCTATAGTGCAGAAAATGGAAGGTTTGTTGGGGAAGATCAGGTAAAAGGAATAATCGAGAGACCAGATACTCTGAATCCTTTCCATTATTGTCTTAATAATCCTTGTCAATACGTGGATAGCAACGGAAAATGGCTGAAAGAAAAGATAAATTCAGATGATGCTGTTGCAATAGGTGTGATGACTGTCCTTACAGTTGCAGCTGTAGTTGCTATAATTGTGGTTGCTACAGCGACAGCTCCGTTATCCGTCCCTGTTATGATAGCTTGTGGTGCAACTATTGGTGCAGCAGTTGGTTTTGATGCTTCGGTTATTTGGGACTGGTTTTCTGGTTTACATGCCAATTTAGCAAAAGCCTTTGATTGGATGATGACAGGTGCTGCAATAGGCGCTGCAATTTTTTGTGGATGGGCGTATTCTATCGCAGAAGGTGGTCTTTCATTTGCGAGATTATGTGAATTAACATTTAAGAATCCACTTATAAAAACTGTGCTGTCATCCACTGTTGCAGGTTTTATAAATTTATTTAAGAAATACACATTAGGAGATGAGAAGGCATCATTTACTGTAGGCTTTTTAAGTCTTTTATATAGCTCATTGTTTACTATAGTTATACCAGGACCAATTGGACATTTTTTGTCTGGATTTGCGTATGTATATTTTTCAGAGTATTTGTCAAGAGCTGAAAATGGGGAGGCGGAACCGGAAGGAGATGAGCTGGTGTGTTTAAATAAAAAAGCAATTACCTTTGCAATAATAATGGCTTTCTTGGGACCTGTAGCAGGTGTTTATGACGATATAATGTATGATGGGTTATCAGAGCCTATATTATATCCATTTTGGTTTTTACTTCATGAAGTGCACAATATGGGCTTAATTGGCGAAGTAATAGATTGGATTCTTAATTATTTCTTTAATCCTAATTGCAAAGGCAATTAAGGGAAAATGAAGGAAAGTAAAATGAATGAAACAATTTATGTTAAATTATTTTTTTATTTGATGTTTATTTATGTGCTACCTTGTATGAGCTTATATATGCTTTCACATTATTCGGTAAATTATAATAATCCAGAATATAGTTTAAGTACTAACATTTTTACCAAGGTTGCAGCTGTAGTTTTAATAGTTATCTTTATAAAGAATGATAGCTTTATGATAATTGAACCATGTCTTTTTTTTCTAAATCTACCTGAAAATATTAACTCAACGATGGTTGTTTTTTTGGCACTTGAGATAGTTGGCATGGGCGTGTTATTCTATATCATTGTTTGGATAATGAAGATTTATTCAAAGGATTATTATTATTATGCGGCAGCAAGAAAATGCATAATTGTTGCGCATATGGCTTCATTTGTGTTAATTGCCGGGTATTTGCTTTTGGGTGATTATGTTTATGGCGATTATCGGTTCTGGCGTGCACTTATATTGGGCAACATTGTGCTTACAGTAATGTTCATCCTTATAAGTTCATTCAAAATCTCTATTGGCAAGAGTGGCAAGTATATTTGTTACGATATGCTTTTGGTACAAAAGGCTATTTGGTGTACAGAGGCAAATGCATTTGTATTTGAAAATGATATTGAAAATGGTTCAGTTACTGTAAAGACGGATAATAATTCTTTGTTTATGCAAAGGCTCACGGATGAGCAGAGAATGGCATTAAACATACCAAAGGAGAAAAAACATATGACACCAGATGAAAAATATAAAAAGATCATGAAGGCAGTCATTGGACAAACTGTGATATCGTTGGTTATCGGAATACTCATGATTTTATTAAAATCTGCAGTACTTGCCGGTGTGTTCTTATTTAGCGCATTTATGGGAGTGATTCTTTTATTCGTTCAGTATAATAACAAAAAGAATTTGGAAAAGGAAACAAAATAACCATGCATTACAATGCTTTTATTTCGTACAAGCATGCGGATCTGGATAATAAGATTGCCGCAACAATTGAAAAGGATTTGGAGCACTATCACATTCCATTTAAGCTCCGCAAGAAGACAGGCTACAAGAAGATTGAACGAATCTTTAGGGATACGGACGAGCTTCCTATCACCAGTGATCTTAGCGGAACAATTGAAGAGGCGCTTAAGAATGCGGACTTTCTTATAGTTTTATGTTCAACCAATACCTGCAAATCAATGTGGGTTGAGCGTGAGATAAAGCTGTTTTTGCAGACCCATTCTCAGAATCAGATTCTTACTGTAATTGCAGATGGAGAGCCAAGGGATGTTATCCCAAAGATTCTACAGAATAAAGAAGTAAAAAGAGTTAATGACCAGGGAGTAGAAGAAACTTTCATTGAGCCTGTAGAGCCTCTTTGCTGTGACTATAGACTTAGTAAAAGGGAAGCAAAGAGAGTAGAGCTTCCAAGACTTGTGGCTACTCTTATTGGTTGTTCCTACAATGAGCTGATGGACAGACAGCGTCAGTATAAGATGCGCAGACTTACAGCGATTATGTCAATTGTACTTGCCCTGGCTGTTGGTTTTGGTGCGTACATGGTTTACAGCAATAACAAGATAAATGAAAGTTATCGTCAGGCTCTTGTAAGCCAGTCCAGATATCTTTCCAATGAATCAGAGAAGTATCTTGATAATGAGCAGCGAATAACTGCTTTGCAGCTGGCTCTTGCGGCTCTTCCAAATGAGTCCAATCCTACAAGACCAATTATTCCTGAAGCTGTCAGAGCTATTAGCAGAGCTTCTCTTGCCTATGTTCCAGTCAGTGGTTCTAACATTACCTCTATTTGGAACTACACAATGCATGATCAGATAAGCGAATTCGATATAGCTAAGGGAGGAAAAACTCTGGCAGCTATTGATTATAGTGACAATGTCATGGTTTGGAATACAGAAAACCATGATGTTATCTTCGAGTATAGTTCAGCGGATGATAGAATCAGTGAAATTCTCTATTTAAATAGTGACACTCTTTTACTTCAGGGCTCTAACTTTTTAAGAGGAGTGGATGTAACAAACGGAACTATTAAGTGGGAACAAAGCTCAGAAGAATTTTCTGTCATCGGAAAAGAAGTTGAAAGAGTAGATGACGATAGTTTCCTTGTTTATTCATACAGAACAGGACTTGTCAGACTCTCTTCCAAGGATGGTTCTGTTATAGAAAAAATAGCTCCTCCTGCTGGAGTAGAAGATAAGATTTATTACCATGACCTTGCAGTTTCACCATCTGGAGAGAAAATTGTTTTTACTTTTGCTTTAGGCGAAGATGAAAAACAAAACATATGTGTACAGAACCTGAAGGATAAGAGCTGTAAACTTCTTGATCTGCAGGAAAGCGGAATCCTGTTTGAAAATGGAGTTGTAAAGAATCTTGATTGGATTGATGATGATACTCTCGGAATCGGAGTATTAAATGATACAAGTAATTCAAACTACGGCTTCCTTAACATGAATGTTTATACAACAAACCATGTTTCAATTAACCTGGTGGATGCTAATACTCTTGAGAAAAAGTGGGATTATGATTTTACTTTTACGGATATTGCTATAGGTTCAGGCTTTATGAAGCTTCCTGACATAAATGCAGTTGCTTTCTACAAGGGCAACATGTGTGATATTTGGGACATTGAAACCGGTGAGCTTTTGTATACTCATAATACCAATGATCCTATTGTTGGCATACAGCTTCCAAAGAGCGATACATTCCCGATTTATTTTACTCAGAATGGCGGCTTTGTTAGTGCTATGCCAAGTAATGGAAATGATGCAGTTTCTGTTATGACTTACTTTACGGATGAAATCAGTCAGATAATAATGAGTAATGGAGCTTATGTTAGAAAGAGAAACAGCAGCGAGATTATTTACTACGGCGTAAAGGTTGCTGATGATGAATTTACTGAGTATGAAGGTGATCCGGCCTATGACTCTTATATCTCAACCAAATTCAATGTTTCCGGTGATATTGCTGCCGTGGGAGTTTTGAAGGATGCACATTTTTATGTTGCTATCTATAATGCAGCAGATAAGAAGTTTATGTGCCAGATTCTCCTTGATGAGGACAAAGGCAACTCAAGCCGTTACAACATTCTTGGTGTATATAATAACAAGCTTTACGTGACATCTCTTGTTGATAAAGTGTATAAGCTTATAGAAATAGATTATACTACAGGTGAAAAGAGTGAGAAGGTTCTTGTGCAGGAATTATCCACGTATTCTGATTGCTCAATCCTAAGGGATGGTAAGCTCGTCTATTTTGATAAGGAGAATTATTCTTCTAACAAGATTTATGTTTACGATATAGCTACTCAAAAGACTGATGAGTATGTTGTGCTTGATGAGGGTTACTATAGTATTGATAAGCTTGAGTATAAACCAGAATCCGGAATTATTTTTGCAGCAGGTAACTACGACTTTATTATCAATACCGGCACTGGTGAAGTAAAAGAGGTGATTCATTCCGAAGATTGGAATGGCACTAAAATGGTGGTAATTGACGAGACTGAACGTAAGATTGTTCTTTCTAATGAGAAAACAATTATTGTGTATGACTTTGAGGGTAATGAGTTGTACGATATTGAGTGTCCGGATGTGGCACCATTTACAGCAGCTTTCCATGATTCCATGCTTTTGGTACCATTTTCAGATGCTTATCTTGCCAGATACAATGCTGAAACAGGTGAGCTTATCGCAAAGTCAGAGATAACCTGCTATAGCAGCTCATTTTCAGAATGCAGCCTTACCTTTGATGAGGAAAATGGTATTATCCTTTTCCAGCAGGGAACTATTATTGACATTATTGATGAAGAGAGCTGGACTGATCTTGCATATCTGACACAGTCCTTTGGTTATCACAAGGCAACAAATACATTTATCTCTTCTTCAAAGAATGATGATAACCAGTATAGTATTGGATATTTCAAGCACTATTCTGTAGATGAGCTGGTAGAAAAGGCAAAGAAGCTTCTTAACGGCGCGGAACTTAGTGATGACCTTAAACGAAGCTATGGTATTGGGTGATTTCTTATGGAATATAAGGTGAGTTTTAGTACTGACAAGGGGACGGTAAAAGAAGTGAATCAGGATTCAGTCATGGTCAAGGTTGCAAATACCAAAGACCATGGCAGGATTCTTCTTGGAGTTTTATGCGATGGCATGGGAGGATTATCCTATGGCGAGGTCGCAAGCGCCAAGGCTGTTTCTATGTTTGAAAAATGGTTTGCTTCAAGCCTTCCAAGAGTTCTTTCACCTTCTAATGTTACAGAGAGACTTGATGGTCAAAGCTTTGGAAAGCCTGATCTTATTCAGGAGATAAGAAGAGAGTGGCTTTTTTTGGCGAAGGATATCAATGAAGAACTCATTAATTTCGGCGCTCAGAATTCCATGAGACTTGGTTCAACAGTAGTTAGTCTTTTGGTTTTAGATAATGAGTTCATAATTATGAACGTTGGAGATTCCAGAGTCTATAGCTTTGAAGAAGGGGATGGCAGACAGCTTACTCATGACCAGAGTGTTGTGCAGAGCCTCATAGATAAAGGAGTAATGACACGCGCAGAAGCAGAAAACAGTGACCAAAAGAGTGTTCTTTTGCAGTGCCTTGGAGCTTCCGGAAGTGTAAGTCCTCAGATAGTTACCGGTAAAATTGAAGATCCGACGTCGTTTTTACTTTGCTGTGATGGCTTTTGGAGAAAGCTAAGTGAAGATGAGTTAAAAGAGCAAATGAAACCGTCTATATGCACCGACGAAGGCGCTATGAAGGCGAAGCTGGATGCTTTTATAGAAAAAGTAAAGGCAAGAGGCGAGACAGACAATATCACGGCAGTGCTTATTGAATGTCAGTAATAATTTGAATTAGCAGGACATTTTTATGTTAGAGATAGGAAGTATTGTTGGCGGAAAATATAAGGTTCTGAACGTAATTGGCAAAGGCGGGATGAGCACTGTTTACCTGGCTATGAATGAAAGAGCCAATAAGCAGTGGGCAATCAAGGAGGTCCGAAAGGACACCGCCACCAATTTTCAGGTGGTAAGACAGAGCCTTATTACAGAGACCAATTTGTTAAAAGAATTATCGCATCCTTATCTTCCAAGCATCATAGATGTTATTGAGGAAGAAGGGCGCTTTCTTATTGTAATGGACTATATTGAGGGTAATACCCTCGAAAGGGCGCTGGAACAGATGGGAGCCCAGCCACAGGAATATGTGGTTAACTGGGGAATTCAGCTTTGTGACGTACTTGAGTATCTTCACACGAGAAAGCCACCGATCATCTATAGGGACCTAAAGCCAGGAAATATCATGCTAAGGCCTGATGGAACAATCACCCTGATTGACTTTGGTATTGCCAGAGAATACAAGGAAAGTAAGGCAGGCGATACGTCATATTTGGGGACAAAGGGCTATGCTGCTCCGGAGCAGTTCGGAGGAATGGGGCAGACGGATGCAAGGACAGATATTTATAATCTTGGAGCGACGCTGTACCACCTTGTGACAGGTCACAACCCAAGTGAGCCGCCCTACGAGTTCTATCCGATTAGATACTGGAATCAGCAGTTGTCACCCGGGCTTGAGCAGATTATTGCCAGATGCGTTCAGAACAATCCTGATGACAGATATTCCTCCTGCGCTGAGGTTATGTATGATCTTCAGCATTACAAGGAACTGGATAAAAACTATAAGAAGTCAGCAAAGGCCGGTGTCGCCCTGTTCTTTGCCACATCAATTATGGCTATAGCTTTTGGAGTGTTATCCTTTATGTTCTTTAATAAGGTTCAGACCCTTACAAAGGCAAATTATGAGTATTGTTTAACAGAGGCCAAGGGAACAGTTGAGGAGTACAGCGCCTTTGAACTCTATGCCAAGGCAATAGAGATGGACCCAGGTAATCCCAACGCGTATATGGAGATGCTGGATAGTCTTTTGCTGGTGGATGACAATCTGACGCCAAAGGAGGATGCGCAGCTAAGACAGCTCTTTATAAGAACTTCCGGCAATTCAACAATTCAGGATAAGCTTTCTGCTGACAAAGCGGGCTACGCTATGGTTGCTTACAGACTTGGGATAGCATATTTCTATTGCTACGACGAGGTTGGAAACAAGCAGATGGCTTCCAAGTGGCTAAAGATAGCCGCTGATTCAGGAACTCTTTCTGAGAGCCAGCAGCAAAGAGCAGAGAAGCTTGGCAAAATAGCAGATTATTATGCTTCTATGGGAGTAGAGTCCAAGAGCGGAGACAAACTGACAAGCTACAGGACTTTTTGGAATGATCTTACTTCTATAGCAGAAGGCAATATCGCTGAAGTTGATAATCCGACTACTGCGCTTATTATTTACAAAGAGATTGCAGGACAGATTTATACCAGCTCTGCCAAGTTTCTAAAGGATGGAGTTACTTATGAAGATATGAATGATGAGATGAATACACTTCTATCACATATCGACAGTGACATATTATCTAAGCCTGAAATAAGCGATAATACAAAAAAGATGGTAGCTGATACCCAGAGATCCTTTGCAGTTGCGAAAACATCACTGGATACGGCAGTAGGAAAGAAATAAGAGTATATGGAAAACGTAGAATACTATAAGACTTTGGCCATTATTTGCCTTGTTACTGCAATTATTATGGCAGTGCTGGCAATACTTTTGTGGGTCAAACTGAATATAAGGCGAGACCTTGCGGTGCTTACCGGAAGTGAAGCCAGAAGAGATATTGAGAAGATTAAGAAGGATGCCGCATCCGGAGCAGTACAGAATACCCTTCGAAGTAAGAATAATGGAGCGGTTATTTCCTGGAACACTTCCGGGGACCTTGATTCAAATAGTGAGGATGCTGATAAGACGGTACTTCTTGATGAAGCAAAAGAAGGTGCCTATGAAGATCCAAACGCAACGATTCTTCTTGATACAGGCTTTGTCATTGAGAGAGAAGAAGGAACAAATAATAAAGCATAAAAAACAACCCGTATGTTCGTGAGTGTTACACGAACATACGGGTTATCAATTTGAGGGATTTCATTTTAAGCTGCTTTAGTACTTTCAGTTCTGCTCTTTGCTACTTCATCCTGTCTTATATAAAGCATTGCGAAAAGTATCATGAACATTTCACCAAACATACTGATAAAGAAGATAAGATCGAAACGTCCCGTTGCAGGACCGGCTGCTGAAAAAAGGAACATCAATAGTCCTGATAAAAACAGGTTTACATTCTTTTGCTTAGCCCATACAACTAATCCGCTTAGTATAAGCGGAATAACAGTTCCAAAGGAAAGAATGCTACTTACAATTGTTGCCCAAACAGGAGAAGTATATGATGCAGTGTGACGTAGAACGCCGTAGGCCTCAGTCAGCTCCAGGTTAAGAGCAAAGGCGTGGGCAATACCGAGTATTGAAAGCACTGCGGTAAGGCCCCATATAAATCCCATTACCTTATTACTTAACTTAAGTCCGTAGCCGCTAATTGGGAAAAGAAGCGGAATGAGAGCTCCGTGTGCAAGGAAACGGATTCTGCTGACATTTCTTGGAAGTCCATCCTCAAACAGTCCGCCGATTGCAATGAAAAAAGCATCTATTATTAGTCCGGCACATATAAGAAGAACACATAGTGTCATTGTTCTGCCTGTTTTGATATAATTTTTAAAAAGGATTACTGCCATACAAAGTTCGATAAAAGCGATAAGACCAATAACTACTTCGAGCATTTTCTAATTCCTTTACAAAAAATTTATAGTTTTTTTATAAATATATTTTAATTATCGTTTATTTGGAAACTGTTGTCAATAAATTAGTACCGAAAAATGGAGAAAAATTATGACCAGAAAAAAGCTGGCACTTGAAGTAATTGAGAGATTAAAAAAAGAATATCCTATGAGCCATTGTACACTTGCCTATGATAAAGCATGGCAGCTTCTTGTAAGTGTCAGGCTTGCTGCGCAGTGCACAGATAAAAGAGTGGATATGATAACCCCTCTATTGTACGAGAAATTCCCCACAGTTGAGGCTCTGGCGGATGCTACAGTGGAGGAAATAGAGGAAATAGTAAGACCTTGCGGACTGGGCAATTCCAAGGCAAGAGATATTTCAGCCTGCATGAAGATGTTAAGGGATGTGTATGGCGGTAAGGTTCCGGATACTATGGAGGAGCTGCTTAAGCTTCCGGGAGTTGGAAGGAAAAGTGCAAACCTTGTTTTGGGAGACGTTTTTGGAAAGCCTGCCATTGTTACGGATACGCATTGTATAAGACTTTCTAATCTCATAGGCCTTGTGGATGATGAAAAGGATCCCTACAAGGTAGAAAAAGAGCTTTGGAAGATCGTGCCTCCTGAAGATGGGAATGACCTGTGCCACAGGTTTGTAGATCATGGAAGGGCTGTATGTGTTGCCAGAAAGCCAAAGTGCACGGAATGCTGTCTTAAGGACATCTGCAAAACAGGTAAAAAGCTAAAGTAATAATAAAAATCTTTCGATATATTAATTGACAATAAAGACTGTTTATAAAAAGGTTATTTGACATTTTTTTATCGGCTTGGATAAAATGGTTGTGTGTTATGTGGATTCTGGATGCAGAAAGATAAAGGGAAAACAGTATGGATGCTAATGGACTTAGCCCTGAACAGCAGGCATTACTTGCCAGTATAATGGGAAAATCTTCGCAGGCAGGCGGAGGAGGTGGTTTTTCCCCATCTCAGGTTCAGCCAGCTCCTGGTGCAGCACCAGCAGCTCCGGCAGCCGCAGATTCGGGAAAGATGCTTTCTCAGGCTGAGATTGATGCGCTTATAGCCTCTATGGGCAACTAAGGATAATAGAAATAAGGAACATTTGCGGAAAAATGCAGATGTTCTTTTTTTATAATCACAAAAAGTTGATAAAATCAACGTAAAACCGTATACTATTATAAAGAAGTGCGTTTTTACGCCAAGAGAGGTGATGATATGTATATTGCAATGCAGTGTGCAGATAGTAATGGAACATTAAATACCGAAATATGTACATTTTACGGCATTCGCTATGATACCAGGTATAGAGCAGCTATCCTATCTACTGAGCATTTGAATCATGACTATGTTATACCCATGCAGCCAGCTGATTATGAGGATGCGGTAAAACAGATTTTGAAGGCCATGGCAGCTAATGCCCAGATGATCAATCTTGGTGATTGCATTGTAAGCAGAGGAAGGAAAGGCGAAGCAAGACAGGTTCAGCCGCAGAAAATCGTAATTACCACAACGTAAGAGGTTATTATTCCTATAGAATCAGAAAGGCAGGTGGATTTTCGTCATCTGTCTTTTTTAGTTGTTCTTTCTTATTATATGGTTTGACATCGTGTTTACATGTGGTAAAATCTTGTAGTATATACGCATAACAGCGATATTTTTGTCAAGAAGGAGTTTAGTATGTCAGAAGTTTATAATCATCATGCCATTGAGAAAAAGTGGCAGGAATACTGGGAAAACAACAATACATTTAAGACAGATGTTTGGGATTTTTCTAAGCCCAAGTATTATGCACTGGATATGTTTCCTTATCCATCAGGAGTAGGACTTCATGCCGGCCATCCCGAAGGATACACTGCTACAGATATTATGTCTCGTATGAAGCGTATGCAGGGCTATAATGTACTTCATCCAATGGGATATGATTCATTTGGACTTCCGGCAGAACAGTACGCTGTTACAACCGGTAATCATCCGGCTGGATTCACTGAGAAGAATATTGAGACTTTCTCCAAGCCCAAGTATTATGCACTTGATATGTTCCCTTATCCTTCAGGCGTAGGTCTT